>TARA_B110000037_G_scaffold207690_1_pt1 | contig 15071 bp, 13 predicted proteins | sample TARA_B110000037 | Tara Oceans TARA_B110000037 (sample SAMEA4397196) | marine metagenome | biome: Polar Biome; feature: [MIX] marine epipelagic wind mixed layer (ENVO:01000061); material: water (ENVO:00002006), including particulate matter (ENVO:01000060) such as... | depth 10-100 m
TCCGACTTAGCCACGTCTCCCGATCAATCCTTGGAAATCGTGTTTCCAAGAAATCCAGAATCGTCGGATACGGTAATTGCGTCTTTGGCATGGTTACCGTTGCCGGGAATTTAGCGATGCCCATAGGACGCGATCTAAGGGGAGCCACCCTTTATAGAGCAAGCCCCTTTGCCTTCAAACGAACCTCAAGAAGCTTTCAAATCCATACTCCATGCGCCCGCTCCACCTGCAATCGCGCTATTGGAGGTGGATCTAATCGTACATAAATTCATCGTGTTTATTCTAGTCGTTGAGCCTCAATCGACGATTCATCCACGAAACGATTGCGAATCCAACGACTGTCACCTCAGCGAGGCAACCCACATCTCGATCTCTGTAGGGCGGGTCGCTGACCCGCCAGCGGTCGAAAATGTGTCGCCTCAGCGAGGCAACCTACAATAGGAGCAACGCGCAACAGCGTCCCCAGGCTCAGCGCTCTCACCTTGACGATTCTATCGATTTGTGGAACGATCTAGTGAACACCACACTACTACCCCCCGTTTACTTCGGTAACTGCCCCAATATATACCCATGAGAAACAAAGCTCCAGCGCCGTATCCTCTAAAAGGACTCGTTATTTGCTGCGCCCTTTTCGCGTCAATCGTTACCCTTGACGCGAAAAAAACCGACGATTCATTCAGTGAAGAAGACCAGTCCTACTGGGCTTTCCAACCAATCGAATCGCCCCTGATTCCGGAAACGCGCAATGCCAGCTGGCCGCGAAATCCTATTGACGCCTTCGTGCTAGCCCGTCTCGAAACGCACGGCCTCCAACCCAGTCCCGAAGCCAGTCGCCAAAACCTGATCCGCCGAGCAACCCTAGACATGCACGGCGTGCCCCCGACCGTTGCAGAGGTGGACGCATTTCTTAGCGACTCAAGCTCGAATGCCTACGAACGCCTGATCGATCGCTTGCTAGAATCGCCGCGCTATGGAGAACGTTATGCCCGTCATTGGCTAGACCTCGTCAGGTACGCCGATTCAGACGGTTTCAAATCGGACGCCCTCAGGCCCAATGCGTGGCGATATCGCGACTACGTTATCGAATCGTTCAATGAGAACAAACCCTACGCGCGGTTCGTAAAAGAGCAGATCGCTGGAGACGAACTGTACCCAGAAGATGATGACGCTAAGAAAGCTACCGGGTACTTGCGGCTTTGGCCCTACGAAGACAATCAACCCGACATGAGTCGTCATTGGGAAGCCACCCTAGACGACATAGCTGATGTCTCCGGGGATGTATTCCTGGGATTAAGCATGAAATGCGCTCGCTGCCACGATCACAAATTCGACCCGATCAGCCAAAAAGACTACTATCGTTTTCGGGCCTTTTTCTCCGCGATTTCCCCCTGGGAAGACAACCAACTAAACAGCGTTGTCACTAACGAAACCTACATTGAAAAGAATCTCGCTTGGGAAAAAATGACGGCAGCCATCCACGCGAAGATGGCCCCAATCAAAGATAAAGCAGTGAAAACCGAATGGGCGTATTTCAGAAAAAAACTCCCAACCTATATGCAAGAAATTCTGGATACGGGAGATCGAACGCCGTACGAAGAACAGCTCGCCCGGTTCGGGCTCAAAATGCTTTCCAATCGTTCGGCAAAAACATTCGCAAAGCACATCAAAGGCGAAGAGTTAGAGCAATGGCAGGAGTTAAAGAAAAAACTTAAAACATTCGATCGCTTCAAACCAAAGGATCTAGGCCAGGTCTCTGCGGTTCGCGACATTGGAGCTGACGCGCCTCGAGCCTACGTCAACTCGGATCGTGATGGGGAATTGATCAAGCCCGGCTACCTTTCGATTTTAGACATAGCCGATCCAACATTCGAGAAGCGCCAGAACAGTACCGGTCAACGAGCAGAACTAGCTCGATGGCTAACCGATGGAGAGAACCCTTTAAGCGGCCGCGTAATCGTAAACCGTATATGGCAATGGCATTTCGGAACCGGCATTGTGGCGTCGAGCAATGATTTCGGCCATCTCGGACAGCAACCGACTCACCCTGAATTGCTCGACTGGCTTGCTCGAAAATTCGTCCAACATGGTTGGGACATGAAAGCCATGCACCGAATTATCATGACCTCCTCGACCTATCGTCAGGCGACCGTTCCCGAGGATTTCGCGGAAGCCGAAATCATAGACCAGGACAATCACTTCCTTTGGCGAATGCCCGTTCAGCGAATGGATGCCGAACAGTTACGCGATTCGATGTTATTCGTCAGCGGTGAAATCGATGGAAGTATGGGCGGGCCTGCAGTGTCTGAGGAAAAGACAAACCGGCGCTCCATATACGTGCAGAACAAACGTAATAAACTCATGACAATGATGAACGCCTTCGACACGCCGGATTTCCACAACAGCTGCCCCACTCGCGACACCACCACTACTCCGATCCAAGCGCTGACCCTTCTAAACGGGCAATGGTCGATCACCCGCGCCGAACGTTTCGCCGAACGCGTTCTCGAAGACGAAGGCGTAAGCGCCTCCGATCGTATCGCCCAAGCCTATCGCTTCGCTTTCGGGCGTAGCCCGTCGATCGAAGAGCTTGAAAGCGCTCGAACATTCTTGGAATACGCCAATTCTAAAAACGATTCTAGGAGAACTGCATGGATCGACTTGTGTCATGTTTTATTAAATACAAACGAATTCCTGTATATCAACTGAACCCTCGATCGGACAAAATGAACAACCACGTAAGAGCAGCCGTATCGAGACGCGACTTTCTAATGAAAGCGGGCGGCGGCATAGCTGGAGTCGCCCTTGCGGGGATTCTCGGTCAGGATGAAGCGCGAGCGGCAAGCAACCCATTGCTCGCCAAAGTGAGTCGGCACAAGGCCACGGCCAAGAATGTGATATTCCTTTTTATGGAAGGTGGCCCAAGCCACATAGACATGTTCGACCCGAAACCTCTGCTTAACGAATTAGAGGGGCAGCGTTTGCCATCCAGCTTCAAGGAACCGGTCACCGCGATGGGCGAGCAAGGGTCGCCCTTAATGGGTTCGCCCCGAACGTGGAATCAGCACGGAGAGAGCGGACTTTGGGTTTCGGATTGGTGTCCGAACATCGCTAAACACGCAGACGACCTAGCGGTTATTCGATCCTGCTGGGCAGACGGGCTCAACCACGTGGGCTCGGTTTGCCAAATGAATACAGGATCGACTCTCGGGGGACGGCCTTCGCTCGGAGCTTGGTCCGTATACGGACTAGGAACTGCAAATCAGAACCTTCCTGGATACGTTGTCTTGGTCGATAATAATTCCATGCCACTCGGAGGAGTCCGAAATTGGGGCACCGGTTTCATGCCCGCAACTTATCAAGGAACGCTGTTTCGAAACGGACCTACTCCCATCCCAAATCTCTATCCGCCCGAGGGCCTTAGCGATAGACGGCAACGCGGAAAATTGGACCTTCTGAAAGAAATGAACCGGCGTCATGCCAAGCAAAATACATTCGAAGACGAACTGGAAGCGCGGATCGATTCCTACGAACTGGCTTACCGAATGCAGGCCGAAGCCCCAGAGGCAGTAGATCTAAGCCTAGAAGACGATGCGACCAAAACGCTGTACGGAATGGACGGAAAATCGACCGCCGCATTCGGGAGCCAATGCCTGCAAGCCAGGCGATTGGTCGAACGAGGAGTTCGCTTCGTCCAAATCTATAGCGGAACCGGCAGCAAATGGGATTCCCATGCGAATCATGAAACCAAGGCCAGCAAGATGTGTGAATCGATGGACCTGCCTGTCGCAGGCCTTCTCAGCGACCTCAAACGCCGGGGCTTGCTGGAAGACACTTTAGTCGTATGGGGCGGCGAATTCGGGCGAACGCCCATGAGCGAAAAAGGCGACGGCCGCGACCACAACCCATACGGTTTCACCATGTGGATGGCTGGAGGTGGTGTAAAAGGCGGCCAAGTCATCGGGTCGACCGACGAACTCGGATTATGGGCAGTCGAGGAGCCTTGCCACGTACACGACCTGCACGCGTCCATTTTGTACGCAATGGGCCTCGACCATATGAACCTCGAATTCAAATCAGGCGGTCGCCTGGAACGACCAACCCTCAACTCCGGAGAGGTCGTGCATAAATTATTCACTGGGTGAGGCATCCAGACACGAAAAAGGAGAAGCCGAAGCTTCTCCTTTTGGTGTTTTGAAAGTAAATAGCGGGGGTTTCGAAAAACTCCTGCAAGTCAAGTGGTCCGAGATGGACTGCTAGCTCTTCTTTACGTTCGTTGCGCAGGGACCTTTACGTCCTTCGCCAATCTCGTATTCGACGGTATCGCCTTCGTTTAGGGCGTACCCATCTGTTTCGGTGTGATGTACGAAAAGATCATCGCCGCCTTCACTCTGTTGAATGAAGCCGTAGCCCTTTTCTGAATCAAACCACTTTACTGTTCCTTTTGCCATGTATGTATTTTATTTTATTTTACTATCTAATCGAAAAATCGACCCAAGGCTCTCCCTGGATCCACGAAAAGAGATCGGCACACTACACCAAACACCCCCTCTGTCTAGAAAGAAAACACTCTCAACAATTAGAATTCTTAAATACCTACTAATAAGTGACTTAAGATCACCAGTTTAAGTCGAGAACTTAATCATTCTGCAGGAACAAGATCGCACTTCTCGACGATCACATCCGCGTAAAGCCCCAAGTCCTCGTCCTTGCTTGCGCCCGAGCGAATGACTCCCTTGATCCGGACCGTATCCCCTTTCGCCAAAAAACGAGCCTTCTCGCTCGTTTCCAACGAAAACGCGCAACACGCCGATGCTGGGACAGAGGAGGCCGAAAGCACTACGACCGCTTGACCTTTTTGGTCAGATTCGACCTTTCCCACTATTCCGGAAATAATCAATACCTTCGAATCGCCCTCGTCCGAGAGGCGCTTATCGTTGCCCAAGCAGGTTCGCAAGTAACGATCATTCACCGCTCCGCTCGCCCTCTAAAGCAATTTTACACCGACATGGTCGACGTAATCGTTCGGCTTTAAAAAGAGGAAATGGCCGCTCGGAGATCGGCCGCTACCCTTTAATACCTCGCTGACGCTTCCTACTTCGCCCTCCAGGTTTCGAGAAATGAACCCGGTTGCGATTCAAAAACTAGCTCAACAGCACCGCTATTCCTGCAACGGCCGCCGTTTCCGTTCGTAAAGGACGCGATCCGAGATGAGCCAACTGAAAACGATGCTCTCGCAATAACGCGCGCTCCGCTCCCGCCCAACCGCGCTCTGACCCCAAAGCCAAAGCAATTGAACCCCTCCCGCGATCGACGTCGCTCAAAGCCGATTCCGCTTCGTAGTTGTCCAATGCGATCTTAACTTCGACGCTTTCGTTCGCCTCAAGCGCCGCTTCCAAGCTTATCCCGAACGACACTTGCGGCATGCGAGTGGTGTAGGCTTGAACGACTCCCGCAATCACATGACGACGCCATTCCCCGGTGGTCCACAGCTTCGAGGTCGCATACGACGGCTCGCCTCGCTCCGTAGTGACGAACGACAAACTTCGCACACCCATAGAAGTGGCTTCTTGCAATATTTTTCGATTCGTCTGAGGACGAGACAAACCAATGATCAAATCGATCGGAAACAAAAAAGGTTCCTCATGCTGCAGGTCGAATTGAAGGTCGATCGACTCATTGCCAATCGATTGCACCGTCGCTTTACCCCGCTTACCATCGATTACACCCGCATCGAACGTATCGCCTTCTTGGCGACGCAAAACATTTAAAATATGCTTCGCGCGTTCATCGGAAAGCGCCAGCGCCTTGCCGATCTCGTCAGGCTCGAACAAAACGATATTCATCGCGCTATTACTGAAATAAATCCGGTAGCCATGTCGTCAATATCGGCACATACGTAATGAGCAGTACCCCAATTGCGAATACAATGAGCAATGGTAGAGATGCCCTGATCACTTCCGACATCGGTTTGCCGAACCGATAGGAAGCTAGAAACAAGTTCATCCCGATTGGTGGCGTGAGATAACCCAACTGCAGATTCGCGAGAAAGATGATGCCCAAATGAACCGGATGAATTCCAAAAACCACCCCCAGCGGAACGATCAACGGAACAATCACAATGATCGCGGAAAAAATATCCATTAAACAGCCGACCAAAATCAGCGTTCCATTTAGCGCCAACAGAAACACGTATTTCGATTCAATCGTCGCCTGAGCCCATTCCACCATTTGGTCAGGAATCATCGCGAAGATAAGATAATCCGTCAGCCCCATCGCCACTCCCAAAATCAACAATACGCCCCCGACCAGCAACCCGCACTCCGATACCATCTTCGGCAGCTCCGTCCGGATATTAGCATTACGCACCCAATGCGCATCGACAAGATAGAGCAGAAACGCGTAAAACGCGGAAACCGAAGCCGCTTCAATCGGCGTCGCGTATCCGCTGAACAAAGCGAAAAGCGTCAAGACCGGCAAAAGCAGTTCTCCTAAAGCGCCCACGAATGCCTTACGGATTTCGTTCCAATCCAATGGAGAACGCTCACCCTCGAACTTCGGCTGATTCCACATTCCCCAACCGATCGTCATCAAAACCAACAACGTTCCCGGAATCGCTCCACCGAGAAAAACATCCTTAAGCGACAAACTCACCAGCTGCGTATTCGTAGCAACCACCGCATACAAAATAAGCGGTAAACACGGCGGGAACAAAATTCCTAGAGATCCCGCGCCGGTCAACATGCCAATACTCGATCGCTCGCTGTATCCAGCTGATTGGAGCACTGGCATGAGCAAGCCTCCCAGAGCCAAAATCGTAACCCCCGACGCGCCCGTGAAAGTCGTAAAAAACGCGCACACGACCACCGTAACGATCACCGCGCCTCCGCGTACGCCCCCGAACACCGATTGAATCAGGCGGATCAACCGTTTCGACGAATCCCCCTGCGCCAAAAAATACCCCGCCAAAGTAAAGAGCGGCAAGGTCACCAACAAAGGATTGCGAATAAAGCTATACAAAGTCTGCGCTTGAGTGTTAATCGCGATCTCGACTCGCTCCTCGGGAAAGTAGCCGCCCCAACCCCAATTCATAATCAGTGCCGCGCCGCCAATCGTCACGTATAGCGGAGCCCCCGCAACTGTCCCGATAATCAACAGAATGAGAAGCGGCCATACAAACGACTCAACCGCTTCGAAATGATACGTGCAGAACACGAACAAGACTACTCCCACAACAAGTGGGATTAACCGCAGTCGCCAAGAATCACCGCTCAACCACAAAATTCGAACCGCCAAAAGACCGAAACCGATCGGCATCACGCTCATAAATACCCAAGACGGCAAACCCGCGAACAAAGCGGTCCCCCCAATCCCTTCGGTGTTGATGAACTGATAGCAACCTACGCCAATCGTAAACGTGACAAACAAAGCGACGGTCGAACTAACCGACTGCGCCGCAATCTTCCAAGGACCTTTCAAAAAAGACGTGAACGTGGAAAGCGAAAGCAGACGATTCTCCCGAGCCGCAATTGCTCCCCCGAGCATCGCCACGAAAAGCACCAAATGCTGAAGCAATTCCGCCGATCCCGAAATGCCAGAGCGAAACTGGCGCAAGACGATCTCCAGAAGCGGCAGAAGCATCATCGTCCCCAAGGCGAACGTTATGAGCCAGTTCTCAATCCGGCCCCAATAAGCAACCGTTTTGCCCACAACTAAATTCAAGCCAGTCGCGTCGCTTTTCTCCGGCGATGATGAAGAATCCGCATTTTCCACGCGAAATATCAAAATACCCCCAAGCCAAACGCAAGGGGGAACTGAACCAACGAAACGGTCCTATTTTAAAGCCTCCTAATTAGCCGAGCGGTATTCCTCCAAAGTCTGAACCATCTTATCCCAGACTTCAGCCGGCACCGTATTGCCTCGAATGTAGTCGTAAGCTTCCTTCGCGACCGTCTGCCATTGATCACGCGATGCGTCGTCCAGCTCGCTAACCTTCAAGCCCCACGTATCGCGCATCACACGAATCGACGCTTCGCTCTCCTCACGCCCCGAAGCAGTCATTTCTTTACCCGTTTCGATCGCAGCGGCTTTCATCGCCTTCCGATCTTCCTCGGAAAATCGCAGCCACATTTTTTCCGATATAACGATCGCTCCCGTAATCGGAGCATAGTTGAAATTCAACATGTGCGGAGCTGTGTTATAAGTTTGCGTAGCCAAAGCGTAAAAAGGGGGCATCGGTACCGTATCGATCAAACCGGTCGTCATACTTGAGACGATCTCGGTACTGTCGATTGCTACCGGGCGAAATCCAATTTTCTTCAACAAATCCGTCTGTTTCGGGTCACCCGACCAGGTAAAGAGTTTACTCTTCGCCATGTCCGATGGCGTTAGAATTTCATTCTTGCTGAAAACGCGAACCCAGCCGCTATCGATCCAGCTCAAGACAACGAAACCTTTTTCACGTATTCTTTCTTCCATTACCGGCGCCATTTCCTTCATGACATACTCAAGCTCTTCAAGGCTCCGATACAATAGCGGGACCTTTTGGAAAACCGCCGCGCTTTCATCGATTTCCGACAATCCAATACCGGTCAATAGCGCTGCATGCAGACGATTGATGCGCATTTTCTTGATCAGCTCCGACTCGCTGCCTTGGCTTCCACCAGCGTAGACCATCAATTCCACTTTGCCATTCGTCTCCTTCTTCCAGGTTTGCCCCATCCGACGAAGAGCTTTGTCGAAAGACGTGTCCTTCGGCGCCAACGTGGCCAAGCGAAGCGGCGCGCTTAGGCCAAGCGCAGTGAAAAAGACTGTAATAACCGCTAAGCCCAAAAGGCTGCGTAGGTATCTAGATGCGTAGGTCATGGAAAAGGCGTTCTCTTAGATTAACGGACGAATTCAAGGTTTTACTCCAATAAAACAGCAATTACTCCGAAACGTTTCATTATTTCCGGTTTTCCGTCCTAGAAAAAGTGCCTAGGAAAGTATCTACATAGTCGATCTTACTACTGCAAGACGCGAGCCGGGACGTCTCGCGCCACCGTGTAGGAGCGGAGAAATTTCCGACTCATTTACCAGTTCTAAAAGAAATACCAATCCAAGCGAGTCAGCAACCACTTGGCGCGACGTTGATAGATCTTATTGGAAAGCCGCCAGTCTGGACGAGTGTCCAAATCGATGGCTAAAGCTTGATTCAAAAGCGAAACGAACAACTTCTTATCCTGCTTCTCGGTCGCTACCGATTCCGCATAGGCTACGTAATTCGAAGCCATAAGCCCACCCGACAACCGCTGAGCCTCAATAAAGTGCTCGGTCGCTTTTTTAATCGGATCCCCTGTTCCCCCAATCCGGTTCATTTCGTAGGTGACGAAAAAACCACGCAAAGTCCCGAAGTCCCAATCAGAATTAAGCTCCAGCGCCCGCTCCAATATGCTCTCTGCGATGGTCAGATTTCCCAATTTCTCCGGTTCGTCCAGCGAAAGAGAGATCGCCGCGGCCCAAGACAAACCAGTCCAATAAAGATAGGGTATCTCGCTTTCCTTTAGCTCCTTCAAAGCCGCCTCGCGATCGCTTACCAATCGAGCTTCAAAACCAGGATGCTTAACTTCCAATGCCCGCATTCCATAACGTTTCGCTCTTAAATAAAGACGGGTTGCCCGATCCCTCAACTCCTGGGCCTTCTCATAATCATCATTCTCGATCTCATCCGCGTCCAGCTGCACGAACCCATACCCGTACTGAGTAAAACCGCTCGCCAGCGACAAAAGCAGCCCGCGATGCTCGGGAGTTTCTGCAAGCACGCTTTCCATGAGCTTCAAGCTAAATGGCAGGGCGTCCTTAACGAGCTCCGGGTCCTCGTCTGATGAAAACACGGTCCCCCCGCCAGAAAGCGCGTCGCCCAATTGGTTCATCGCTATTTTCTTGATCGAGCAACCGCTCGTGAAGAGGACTGCTAATCCTAAAGAAACGCTCGAAAAAAGTGTTTTTTTCATTTTCGCCAACAGGCTACGCCTCTGGTTTGAGAATGCAACATCGCAGCTCGAAAGCAAAAGAACCAGAAAGCTGAAGCTCTCTGGTCGCTGAAAATTCCATAATCGCCAAAAAGCGACTTACATATCGTAGCCTTGCTCGTCGTGCGAGCTGAGATCGAGACCGCGAAGCTCGTCGTCCGTCTCTACACGGATACCGTTCATAAGATAGCCGATCAGCTTAAACGCGATATACGAAACCGTTCCGCTCCAAACGATCGTGACCACGATGCTCTTGAATTGAGCGAAAACCTGCTCGCCCATACCGCCATCGACTGACAGTCCTGAGCCGCCCATTCCCTTGGCCGCTACAACGCCCGTCAACAAAGCGCCTACGATACCGCCGATGCCATGAACGCCAAACACGTCCAAGCTATCGTCGATTTTTAGCTTATGCTTCAGGTTGACAGCAACCAGATAACAACAGAGGCCTGATGCTACGCCGATCAATATTGCGCCCATTGGACCCGAATTCCCCGAGGCCGGCGTTATAGCGACCAAACCAGCGACTGCGCCAGTTGCGATACCCAAAACACTCGCTTTGCCATGCTTCGCCCACTCGATCAGCATCCACGTAACCGCTGCTGATGCCGAAGCAATTTGAGTGACCAGCATAGCCATGCCCGCTGTACCATCAGCAGCCAATTGGCTGCCTGCATTAAATCCGAACCAACCGACCCAAAGCATCGCCGCGCCAACAACCGTTAGCGGTAAATTATGCGGTTTGATCGGCTCGCTAAATGCGCCGCGGCGCTTCCCAACCATCAAGCAACCGACCAAACCAGCAACCGCTGCATTGATATGAACAACCGTTCCGCCTGCGAAATCGATCACGTTCCATTCGGCGAAAAGTCCGCCGCCCCAAGCCATGTGCCAGATGGGCAGATAGGAAAAGCTGAACCAAATAATCGAAAAAAGCATCACCGCGCCGAACTTGATACGCTCCGCGAACGCGCCCACGATCAGAGCCGGGGTAATAATCGCGAAGGTCATTTGAAACATTATGAAAACGCTTTCCGGGATCGTTCCGTTAACGGTGTCGACCGTTAGATGCTTGAGGAAGGCCATTTCGAAGCCACCCCAAAAACGTCCACCTTCTTGAGCTGCCACGCTGTAACCATAAATCACCCATAAAAGACTCATCACGGCGCAAATGGCGAAACACTGCATTAGAATCGAAAGCACGTTTTTCGACCGCACGAGTCCTCCGTAGAATAGAGCTAACCCGGGCAAGGTCATAAAAAGCACCAAAGCGGAAGCCACGATCATCCAGGCAGTATCGCCCGAATCGATTGTCGCTTCGTCAGCCGCCATCGCAATCGACGGCAGAACAAAGGCGAGTCCAGAGAAGAGAGAGAGAAGTCGTTTCATAGCGTTCTTGGTTCGAGAAGGAATTGTGAATTTCTCAACTCAGCATAAAAATCGCGAAAGCCGCCGCAACTTCAAAATCTCTAAAGAAAGCTTCAGAGGTAGAACAAAAACAATTAGCGGTAACGCCTCGCCCCAAACCCTTGAAAGCAAAACCCCTCAAATTCCGCTCAATACAACGCGACCCTCTGGCCGTTCAGGATGCTTCTCGTTTTCTTCCGTCACGAAAAACGAGACCGCCTCATCCCGATCCATAATCGTCGCATTTGACGACAAATCGAAAAACGCCAAGCGACTACCCGCATCGTCAGACTTCAGCATACCCGCCCAAACCGGATCGCTATCTTCCGAAACTCGAGCCCAAACATTATAATAGGTACCCAATCGCCCTTCAGGAATGTTTTCGATACCGATTACCCCTATTTTAATCTTTCGATCGTAGATCGAAAATCCTCCGGAAAACGCTTCCGCGTCCAAACCTTCCCCGTCTTCGGGCGGCAATCCTTCGCGAGAAAACCAATACGACTCCGCCAATCCGGTTAATTCCAGCAATCGATCCTGGAACTCATCCTGTTCCTGGCCAAAGGGAATCGTCGTCGCCAATTCCGGGTTTCCGAGATCATCGAGGATGATATCGCTGCCGGAGTGAGGAAGATTAACTGTCACCGCGCTAGTCGAACTTGTTGGACTTCCAATCGTAAGACCAAGAAAAATAGCCAATCCCGCTGCAGCGGCCCAACCGCCCCAAGAAAGAAATGGGATTAGATTAGATTTCGATTCTGTCGCCTCGATTTCCGCTGAATCCGTCGCCGATTCGCCTTCAAGCTCTGCCATGACAGTCGAGTAGATCCGAAACGACGGTTCTTGCTGCTCGTTATCGCGGGCATCTTCTTCGTTCACACGCTGCCACTCGTGAACGAGATCCTGCAAGTCGCGATCTGATTCCAAGTGCGATTCGAATGTTTCGGTTTCGGACTCCGGTAGCGTACCGAGCGCGTATTGCAGCGCAGTTTCGTGTAATTCTTCGTTATTACTCATAACAATGGGACATTAGTTGCCTAAGCCGTTGCATGCCTCGTCTCATCGAGGTTTTCACGGTGCCAAGAGGCATATTAAGTTTATCTGAAATTTCCTGTTGGGTCAGCCCCTTGCTCAATGCAAGAGATAGGCTGTCTTTTTGGGCCTTTGGGAGCCGTTCGAGCATCGAACGCAAACGCCCGACTTCTTCCTTCATGGCAACCGCTTCGGCTGGATCGCGTTCTTTCGAATGCGTCGCTTCGTTCGATTGCAACTCCATCGGATCCGCAACTATCGATTCCGGCTTCAGGCGTCGCAAACGATCGATACACAAACGTTTCGTTACCAAAACTGCCCAACTGAATGGGCGAGAAAGCGCCGGGTTGTAGCGTGGGGATGTACGCCAGATCTTCATGAACGCATCCTGCAACACTTCCTCCGCCATCATGCGATCCTTCAGGAATTTGAAGGCATAGGAAAAAAGCGGTCTCGAGTACCGGGCATAAAGCTCGTCGAAAGCATCGCGCTGCTCCAAGGCAATCCGGCGTATCAATTCAGCTTCAATGCTCGCGTCATCCATCGGTTTTTCGTCTTAACTCCAGCCGCTCTACTTATCGTCGATAGGCGTTCCCAAGCTCGGGGAAAGCGATTGGGTATTCCCGTCTGGTTCGGCATAGCCGAAATCCACCTCGAAATGCTCGTTAAGCTCAGCGAGGAGCTTAATCAACGCTTTGCTCAGTACATCATTATATACCTTAATCGCGTGGCTGCTAGAAAAGATGCCGAAAGACCCCTCCCTTTCGTGAACATATCCTAGCTTATTTCGACTTCGACCATGAGACGTTTCTTTTAGCGAGGCATTTAGGCGGACTTCTATCTCTCCCAGACCATTATTACCCCACTTGTGGAAGATCAACTGCAGTTCAGGCTGTTCCTTCGGCACGCGCCAGCCGAATCGGCCTACCTTGTAGCCCATCGGAAATTCCGTCTCGTCTAAGACTTTCTCCAATGTTTCTTCGATATAATGGTAGCGATCGCTTTCGCCGCCCATATCGTAAATATTATCGATTACGGTGATGTAAAGCACCTGATTCGGGTTCAAATAGATGAACGGAATCTCCTTCTTCGGCTTCGAATAAGCCAAAGCTGGGATCAGTAGTAAAAACAAAACTATACGAAGCGTCTTCATTGTTGTTCATGCGAACAGGTGTACAAGCTCGGACGAAACCGAACCTGTCCAATAATGGTTCGTTGACCAGATATCTTTGGATTCAAATTTCAACTCGAATTCCTGAGCCAACGAAAAGCTCACTCCCCCACCAGTCGATCCAACCGCAAACGCTGCCGTTCATCGAATAACCGCATCTCCAACATCCGAAGGGCCATCGCCATTCCAAAACCCACTCCTGCGACAATGAAAAACCAGATGATAATCTGATACTTGACCGCCTCCGTCGGATCCGCTCCAGCAAGAATTTGCCCGGTCATCATACCCGGCAGCGACACAATTCCCGCTGTCGCCATCGAATTAACCACCGGCATTATGCCCGTCCGAATACAGTCTCGAAGATAAGGTTGGATCGACTCCCGAGCGCTTTGACCCAACGCCAGTCGCTGCTCGATGATCGAGCGATTGTCGCTCAAGGCAGACGTCAGCCGATCCATGCTGAGACTGACCCCGCTCATCGTATTGCTCATAATCATGCCTAGCATCGGAATCGCATACTGAGGTAAATACCAAGGCTCCGGCTTCACAACCACAAGCAAGCCGAACAGGGCCACCGCAAATGACGAAACAAACAAGGTCGACGCTCCCAACCCAAACGATGCCCAACCTTTAAGTCGCAATTTCTGCCGAGCCATGATCTCGCGAGAAGCCACCAACAACATCAGCGCCGCCATTATCGCCACATAACCCAATCGCCCTTCCGCAAACAGAAATTTCAGCACATAGCCAATAACCTGTAGCTGGATCACCAGCCGAATCGAAGCGACCACCAGCGAACGCGTCACCCCCAACCGATAGTACGCAAGTAGAACCGCCAGACCCAGAACGATCGAGGCCGCAAACGCTATATCCCAGTAATCTAGTTCGATTGTAGCGTTCATCCAAAAGTCTCCTCCATTCCTGGCAATTCCAGCGCCTTATTCCTCATCAAATACGTTCGCTTACCGACACGAGCAGCCTGCGCTTTGCTATGAGTTACCCAAAGAGCCGCGGCATCGTTCGATTCCAAATACTCCAGTATCAACGATTCCACGACCGAAGAAATCTCATCATCCAAATTCGCGGTCGGCTCGTCCAAAAGCAAAACGCTCGGCTTCCGATCCAGCATTCTCAGAATCCCTAAACGCTGACGCTCGCCCATCGACAAACGACTCGGCGCCCAATCCAGCGACTCCAAAGACAACCGCAAACGCTTCAATTCAATCTCCGTTGGCAAATGCTCGAAATGAGCTCCAACCGACGCCTCCCACCAAAAGATCTCAGCCGGCAAATAGCCAACCGCCCGACGCCATTCTTGAGGCGAGAATGATGCACGCTCTCGATCGTCTAGCTCGAGAGTACCATCATTGCATATCAAATCCGCAATCGCCCGCAACAGCAAAGATTTACCCGAACCCGACTCGCCCAGCAAAGAAACCGCTTGCCCCGCTTCC
>TARA_B110000037_G_scaffold27349_1_pt1 | contig 15068 bp, 15 predicted proteins | sample TARA_B110000037 | Tara Oceans TARA_B110000037 (sample SAMEA4397196) | marine metagenome | biome: Polar Biome; feature: [MIX] marine epipelagic wind mixed layer (ENVO:01000061); material: water (ENVO:00002006), including particulate matter (ENVO:01000060) such as... | depth 10-100 m
TTTTGGATCTATTTTTTCCATGGTGCAAATGTATACACGTTTTACTCACTAGAAACGATAATAATAACGAATGTTTCCACTGTATATTTTTTGTTGAGGAACAAAAGAGCCAAAAAAGCTGCAAACAAGTGTTTGACGGTCAATAGCAATAAATTACCTTTGGCAATTTTAATAACGTAGAATTCGACAAAATGAAGAGAATATCGATAAAAGGTCTAATTGAAGCAGGTAATGTTGGTGAAGAAATCACCTTAAAAGGGTGGGTTCGTACTTTTAGAAGTAAGCGATTTATTGCTCTTAATGACGGCTCAACCATCAAAAACTTGCAATGTGTTGTAGATTTTGAGAACCTAGGGGAAGAAACCTTGAAACGAATTACAACCAGTGCATGTGTTAGTGTAAAAGGAGAAATTGTAGCAAGTCAAGGTCGAGGACAATCTATAGAAATGGTTGTTTCCGAATTAGAAGTTTTGGGCGACTCAAACCCCGACGAATATCCTATTCAGCCAAAAAAACACAGCCTCGAGTTTTTGAGAGAAAACGCACACTTACGTTTTAGGACGAGCACATTTAGTGCAGTTTTCAGAATTCGTCATGCCGTTTCATTTGCCATTCATCAATATTTTAATGATAACGGTTTTTTCTCTCTCCACTCTCCTATAATAACGGGAAGTGATGCTGAAGGAGCTGGTGAAATGTTTCGTGTTTCAACTCTTGATGCCAAGAAACCTCCTTTAAATGATACTGGAGAAATTAATTACGAAGAGGATTTTTTCGGGAAAGAAACCAACTTAACAGTTTCCGGTCAATTGGAAGCGGAGTTAGCGGCAATGGCTCTTTCAAAAGTTTACACATTTGGCCCAACATTTCGTGCAGAAAACTCTAACACTAGCCGTCATCTTGCTGAATTTTGGATGATAGAACCGGAAGTTGCCTTCAACGACTTGTTTGACAACATGGATTTAGCTGAAGATTTTCTTAAATATGTAATTAACTACTGTTTAGAGAAATGTGAGGACGATCTTGTGTTTTTAGAAAACAGAATTCTTGAAGAAGAAAAAAATACGAAGGCCGATTTACGTCAGCCACATCCTCTTCGCGAAAAACTTAAATTGGTTGCTGAAAACAACTTTGAACGTGTTTCTTATACCGAAGCTTATCAGATTTTAAGAAATAGTAAACCAAACAAAAAGAAAAAATTTGATTACCTCATAGATGAATGGGGAGTTGATTTACAGAGTGAACACGAGCGTTACTTAGTTGAAAAACATTTTGGAAAACCAGTTATTTTATATGATTATCCAGCTAAGATAAAAGCATTTTACATGCGGGTGAACGACGAAGAAATCAATGGCAATAAAACTGTAGCCGCCATGGATATTCTTTTTCCTGGAATTGGGGAAATTGTAGGTGGTTCTCAGCGGGAAGAAAGGTTGGATGTGCTTCAACAAAAAATGAAAGAATTTAACATTCCAGAAGACGAAATGTTTTGGTATTTAGATACTCGGAAATTTGGAACATGCGTTCATTCAGGATTCGGGTTAGGCTTTGAAAGACTTGTTCTTTTTATTACAGGTATGACGAATGTAAGAGATGTTATCCCATTTCCACGCACACCTAAGAATGCGGAGTTTTAGAGGGTTAATATTCGTTTAAGTGTCAATGAAGTAGAAAATATAGATTTAGTTGTTGAGATTAACCAAAATGATTTGAGAATATTCTTTCTAATTAGAGAGGTTTTGAAAGCCAAGCGAAAATCAATCAAACATTAATTTTGAGAACGTTTATAGAAAGATTTCTGGTTTGTCAATATCCATATTCTTCTATAAAAGTCAAAAATAAACCCAATTCGAGTTTTCGAATTGGGTTTATTTATTTTATAAAAATTTAGAATTAACCAGCTAGTGCTTCAGCACCACCAACAATTTCCAATATTTCAGTAGTAATAGCAGCTTGACGTGCCTTGTTGTAGGTCAATTTAAGATCATCTAATAAATCACCTGCGTTATCTGTTGCCTTGTGCATTGCGGTCATTCTAGCGCCATGTTCTGAGGCATTTGAATCTAACAAAGCTTTATAGAACTGAGTTTTAAGTGCAGAAGGAATTAGAGTTTCTAAAAGCTCTTCTTTACCAGGTTGAAAAATGTATTCCGTATTTGAATTTTCTTCTGCTTCAGGAGCTTCTACCGGTAACATTTGCTCAGCTTGAACAAATTGAGTAGCCGCATTTTTGAATTGATTGTACACCAAAACAACTTTATCATAATGTCCATCCCAAAAGGCAGACATAATCTGGTCAGAGATTACAGAGGCTTTCTCAAAAGATAAGTCATTGAAAATTTCGCCGTTTTTAGAAGGATCATTAAACAAATCTCCAGAATATAATCTATCTGATTTTTTATAAAGATCGTAAACCTTTTTGCCTACAGGCAACACAGTAACTTCTGCATTGGCGTAAGTTTCTTTGGTAAGACGAGTAGTTAGCTTGGTAACGTTTGCGTTAAATCCACCACACAACCCACGGTTACTTGTAATAGGAACAAGAAGAACACGTTGTACTTCTCGTTTCTCAACAAATTTATTTTCCATTTCGGTCATTGTACCGGATAAATTCTGAAGTACCTCGCTCAACTTAAGGGCATAAGGGCGCATTTGAATAATGCGATCAGTAGCCCTTTTAAGTTTTGCGGCAGACACCATTTTCATAGCAGAAGTAATCTGCTTGGTAGAATTTACCGATGTAATCCGAGTTCGTATTTCTTTTAAGTTAGCCATAAGCTTCTTTTTTTAAAGTAATACTTATTTCACTTTATATTTTGCAGAAAGATCGTCTGCAACATCCATTAAAGTATCCGTAATTTCTTCGTTCAATTTACCTGCTTTAAGCAAGTCTAAAACATCGCGGTGAGTAGCATCCATAAAAGCTAAGAATTCAGTTTCAAATTCTTTAATTCTTTTTACAGGCACATTTTGAAGTAATCCCTTAGAACCTAGGTAAATGATTGCTACCTGTTTTTCAACTGGCATTGGATCATTTTCTTTTTGCTTCAAGATTTCAACGTTTCTTTCTCCTTTTGCTAAAACTCTAGTGGTAGCAGCATCTAAATCAGAACCAAATTTTGAGAAAGCTTCTAATTCACGATATTGTGCTTGATCCAGTTTAAGGGTACCAGCAACTTTTTTCATGGATTTAATTTGTGCGTTTCCACCTACACGAGATACAGAGATACCTACGTTAATAGCTGGACGTACACCTGAAAGGAATAAATCAGACTCTAAGAAAATTTGTCCATCAGTAATTGAAATTACGTTTGTTGGAATGTATGCAGATACATCTCCAGCTTGAGTTTCAATAATTGGAAGAGCAGTTAAAGATCCGCCACCTTTTACAATGCCTTTCAATGAATCTGGTAGATCATTCATTTGAGACGCAATGGTATCATCATTAATTACTTTAGCAGCACGCTCTAATAATCTTGAGTGAAGATAAAATACATCACCTGGGTAAGCCTCACGTCCTGGAGGTCTTCTTAAAAGAAGAGAAACCTCACGGTAAGCAACAGCTTGTTTTGATAAATCATCATATACAATTAATGCAGGACGACCTGTATCTCTGAAAAATTCACCAATTGCAGCACCCGCAAATGGAGCGTAAAATTGCAATGGTGCTGGATCAGCAGCACTTGCCGCTACTACAGTGGTGTAAGCCATTGCTCCTGCTTCTTCTAATTTTTTTACTGTAAGAGCAACGGTAGAGTTTTTCTGGCCAATCGCTACATAAATACAATAAACAGGTTTTCCTGCATCGTAAAATTCTTTTTGATTGATAATGGTATCAATACAAACGGTAGATTTACCAGTTTGACGATCACCAATAACCAATTCACGTTGTCCACGTCCAACAGGAATCATTGCATCAATTGCTTTAATTCCAGTTTGAAGAGGCTCAGTAACAGGCTGACGGAAAATTACGCCAGGAGCCTTACGCTCTAGTGGCATTTCGTAAAGTTTACCTTCAATAGCACCTTTACCGTCAATAGGATTACCTAAAGTACCTACAACACGACCAACAATACCCTCACCTACATTAAGTGAAGCAATTTTACCCGTTCTTTTTGCAGTTGAACCTTCTTTAATACCAGTTGAAGAACCTAAAAGTACAGCACCAATATTATCCTCTTCCAAGTTAAGAACAATCCCTCTTAACCCAGTTTCAAATTCAATTAATTCACCAGCTTGTACATTAGATAAACCGTACAAACGGGCAATTCCATCACCAACTTGAAGTACTGATCCAACTTCTTCTAACTCAACATCTGTTTTGATGCCTGCTAGTTGTTCTCTTAAAATTGCTGAAACCTCAGCAGGTTTTAAATCCGCCATTTTTGTAATTGTTTAATGGATACTTATAATTTGGAAATATAATCTTCCGTTATTAATTCGTTTTTCAATATTCTTAATTGACGAGATACCGAAGCATCTATTTGTTGATCCCCCACTCGAAGAACAACACCACCAATTAACTTTCCGTTTACTTGCTCATCAATTAGAATATCGGTATGATCTAAAACAGAAATAACATTTCTGATTTTATCTCTTAACTCGTCATCTAACGCAACTGCAGATGTAACATTTGCAGTTATAATTTTATTCATTTCGTTATACAATTCAATGAATGCTCCCGAAATATGAAATAATAAATGCTCCCGATTATTGTTTGCTATAATCTTAATAAATGATTTTAACAGCGTACCGATATCCTCTTTAAAAATAAGATTAAGAACATTTATTTTCTTGTCTTTCTTAACTAAAGGACTACGCAACATTACCTTAAGATCACGGTTTTCACCGATAACCTTACTTAAAGTCTCCACCTCTTTTTTAATTTGCTCTAACTCATTTCTTTCTTGAGCAAGCAATAAAAGCGATTTCGCGTATCTAGCAGCAACTTTATTCGTTACCATCTTAGTTTAGTTTAATATCTTTTACCAATGATTTAGCAAGATCTTGTTGCTTGCTATCCGATGATAGTTCAGTACGAATAATTCTTTCAGCGATATCCAAAGCGAAATCTGAAACTTGATTTTTAAAATCAGCTACAGCAGCTGCTTTTTCAGTTTCGATAGACTCACGAGCTGAAGCAATCATTTTGTCAGCTTCTGTTTTTGCAATTCCTTTAGAATCGGCAATCATTTTCTCACGAATTTCTCTAGCTTCTTTCATTAAAGCATCTCTTTCTAAACGAGCTTCTTGAAGTAAATCTTCGTTTTTAGAAGATAAAGCAACCATTTCAGCTTTTGCTTTTTCAGCAGAATTAAGAGCTTCATTAATAGAATCTTCTCGATCTTTTACCGCGTTTAAAATTGGTCTCCAAGCAAATTTTGCAAGGATGAACATAAGTAAAAGGAAGACCAAGGTCGTCCAAAATATGAGGCCAATACCGGGAGTTAATAAATCCATTTCTTATTGTTTTAAATTCTATCTTAAAAATTAATTAGAAAGCTGCAACCAACCGTTACAGCTTTCTAATTTTAACTTTTTGTTACTTAGCAACTAGGAAAGAAACAACTATTGCAAAAAGAGCTGCACCTTCTACAAGAGCTGCTGCAATTAACATATTAGTTTGAATTTTTCCTGATTCTTCAGGTTGACGAGCGATAGCGTCCATAGCGGATCCGCCAATTCGGCCAATACCGATTCCAGCGCCTATTGCTGCTAAACCTGCTCCAATTGCTGCGATTGAGATTCCAGTCATTTTCAGATATATTTAATTAAACAAATTATTTACTAATTAATGATGTTCTGCTGTTGCTTGTCCAATGAACACTGCCGACAACAGAGTAAAAATAAACGCCTGAAGTGCTGCTACCAGCAATTCAAGTGTTGATATAAATAAGGTCATAGGAACCGAAAGGAAACTCCAACCAAAACTTTCTTTAACGAATATGATAGATATAAGTGATAACACAATAATATGACCTGCAGTAATATTTGCAAAAAGTCGAATGATAAGAGCAGCTATCTTAATAAAGATTCCAGCTACTTCAATTGGCAACAAAATTATGTAAAGAACACCTTTTGCTGACCAGGGCATTGAATTACCCATTGGATCAAAAATATGACCCCAATAGTTTTTGTTACCTGAAAGGTTTACAATAATCATTGTCATTAATGAAAGAACAATTGTTACTGAAATGTTTCCGGTAAGATTTGCTCCACCTGGAAAAAATGGAATAAGCCCCATTAAGTTGTTAATCCAGATAAAGAAAAATACAGTAAGCAAAAAGCCCATGTACTTTCTGTATTTCTTTTCGCCAATGTTTGGAATTGCTATTTCATCTCGTACAAAAATCACAAGAGGTTCAAGAAAAGCTGCAAGACCTTTAGGTGCCATTGGGTTCTTTTTGTATGAGCCAGCTAATGACAAAAACAAAAATAGCAATAGACCAACAGACATAAAAAGGGAAAGCACATTTTTGGTGATAGAAAAATCTAATGGCATTTCGTTCGTTGCATGATGTTCAGCATCCATTTCTAAAGTTCCACTGGCATCCGTGTTGTAAATTTTCTCGTGGTGTAGTTTGTAATAATTACCGCCACTTTCAACAACTGCGGTTCCATGCTCAAATTTTGAAGACATAAATAGCTGTAAACCTCCATCTAAAAGAATAATTGGTAATGGAATACTTACAGGGTGTATTTCGCCATCGTCACCAGTAACATCCCATAAGTGCCAATCATGTGCATCTAAAACGTGATGCATAATCATATCACTTGGGTTGAACTCTTCTTTTTCTAGCTCTTTAGAATGGTCGTTTTGGGTAGCTTGGATTTCTTCTTCAAGAACATCGTTGTTCGCGAAAGCACCAAGGCTGGCACTTGTAAGAAAAATCGTAGTTAGAATAGCTAAAAATACTCTTTTAAATTCCATATTTATTTGCAAATTTTCCTTTAAAAAGGTCTGTCCGTAAATTGGCTGCAAATGTATTGATTTTCCATACTCGAAATGCACGTTTTGGTAGGCCAGTAAAAAAAAGTTTAACAATCAGAAATACAGTGGATTAAGCATCTTTTTTATTCAAATTATTATCCAGTTTTATGTAGTAAATTAGTTCGAAAGCGAGAATAATAAAAAAGGCAAGTACAAAATTCAATGTAAAAAAGGTGTTTTCAGCATTTGGTTTTAACAAGACAGGAAGGAGTATTGTAAGTGCGCTAAACATTTTAATAATACTAGTCACGAGATAGGCAAAACCAGTGTTTTTGCTCTTCTTTTTTCTCAACCAAAACACCGGAGAAAACCCTAAAATCGATAATAAAAGCCAAAGTCCATAAACTTTTGGAATGACATCATTTTCAAAGGGATCTGAATAAAAATAGAGTAATAAGAAATATTGGAGTGATGCAACAAGTAAAAGGAAGGTAAATAAAATTCCAGAATATTTTAGAAGAGGTTTAATCATGTTTAATAATTTCTTTTAAAACATAGAATAAAGATAATCCGACTGATGAGAGTGAAAGAATCAAAGTCCAAATTGGAAAGTCATTATTTTGGCTTTTGTCCAAATAGTCACCCAGAAAAGTGCCTCCGCCAATAATGATTGCCATTTGAAAAGCAAGTGAAGAAAATTTCGCTAAATTCTTCTTTAAATTTTCGTCCTCTTTTTTGTTAGTCATTTCCGGGCAAAGTTATTGCAATTTTGGACTAGTAAAAATTCGAGTAAGCGAAGATCAGGAAAAGGGTCAATGATTGTCCTTAAACCGCTATAAATTCTTTTCAAATTGCAGTTTTTTGAACATTAATTAACCTCTTGAAGTCTAAAGGGGTATTAATTCTTTACTTTTGCGAGGTAAAATAAATTGAAGGTTATGTTAAATGCAGTTTTATTAATGGGAATGCCAGGCGGACCAGAATTAATAGTAATAGCAATTATTGTTCTTTTGCTTTTTGGAGGAAAAAAAATTCCTGAACTTATGAAAGGTATAGGAAATGGCATTAGGGAGTTTAAAAGCGCTTCCAAAGGCGATGAGAAAGATATTAAGATTGACGATAAGAATCAGTAAAGTCAATCAACGAATACATTATTACAAAGGCAGGGAAACTTGCCTTTTTTATTTGTCCCATAAATGAAAGCCCCACGTTCACTCCAAGAAGTAAAAAACAGCCTCACGGCTCGTGAATATTCTCTTACCAAACTAGTTGAGTTTTACCTCAAAAACATTGAGGAAAAGCAAAACCTAAATGCTTTTTTAGAAGTTTGGGAAAAAGAGGCATTAGAAAAATCGTTGTTAATTCAAAAGAAAATAGAATCCGGAACTGCTGGTAAATTAGCTGGTATGGTTATCGGACTTAAAGATAATATAGTTTATAAGGGGCATAAAGTTTCAGCAGCTTCTAAAATATTAGAAGGTTTCGAGTCTTTATTCTCTTCTACTGTGGTTGAAAGATTGGAAAATGAAGATGCCATTTTTATTGGTAGATTAAATTGCGATGAGTTTGCAATGGGTTCTTCTAACGAAAACTCTGCATTTGGGCCAGTAAAAAACCCGCATAATTTAGATTGCGTTTCTGGTGGATCATCAGGTGGCTCAGCAGCTGCAGTTGCTGCAGATTTGTGTTTGGTATCCTTTGGGTCAGATACAGGTGGTTCTATTCGCCAACCTGCTAGTTTTTGTGGTGTCGTTGGCTTTAAGCCAAGTTATGGTCGAGTTTCTCGTCATGGTTTAATTGCTTATGCCTCGAGTATGGATCAGATTGGCCCATTTACTCATTCAGTAAAAGATGCCGCATTGGTTTTAGAAATTATTGCAGGAAAAGACGATTTTGATAATACAGCGTCGACTCATGAAGTAGATACTTACTCGGATTTTGCGCCAATTGAAAAGGCCAAAATTGCTGTGATAGAAGAAAGCTTAAATGCTAAAGGATTGGATCCTGAGGTAAAAAAAGCGATGAACCTTCAAATTGAAAAGTTAGAAAATACTGGTCATACAGTAGAACGTGTATCCTTCCCGTATTTAGGTGAAATGGTGCCTTGTTATAATGTGCTCTCCAATGCGGAAGCGTCGAGTAACTTGTCTCGCTATGACGGTATGCGCTACGGATATAGAAGTGCAAATTCTGCTGATGTTCCTACAACCTATTCTAAAAGTAGAAGTGAAGGTTTTGGAAAAGAAGTAAAACGTAGAATTATGCTTGGCACCTTTGTTTTGAGCACTGGATATTACGACGCTTATTATGCAAAAGCTCAAAAAGTACGAAGGTTAATTCAAGAAAAGACTTTTGAAATTTTAGCAAAACACGATTTTATTATAACGCCAACCTCCCCTCATACTGCATTTAAGTTTGGTGAAAATTCACAAGACCCAACTGCTATGTATTTAGAGGATATATTTACTGTTCAAGCTAATTTAGCTGGAATACCTGGTATTTCTCTTCCATTGTATACACATAGCAACGGAATGCCTTTTGGGCTTCAAGTAATGTCCGGGAAGTTTGAGGAGAAAAAACTGCTTTCTTTTTCTAAAGATTTGTTGGGCGTTTAATTCTAGTAGGTCAATTTGATTTCGCTTTCCTTTCTCTTATTAAAAAACGCCATCAGGAACAAGCTAATTGCAGGTCCAACGACTATGATTACAAGTTTTTTATAAAAGCTCATCCAAACATCACCTTCAGGTTCAACCCCGGCCCATGCCCAGACAAAGGAAATAAGGAAGGACTCAAAAAGGACGTAGGCTGTTAGTTTTTTCCAATTCATAAATTCAAATATAGGAAAAAACGAGTGACTTTTATTTTGTTCCTGTCTCAGATTCCTGACTAGAACCTTCGTCTAGAATCTCAAAAAGTTTATCTAGATTTGGAGTAAGAATTACTTCAATTCTTCTGTTTTTAGATTTGTCTTTTGGGTCAAGAGGAACATATTCACTCCTACCAGCTGCGGTTAAGGTGGCAGGATCAATTTTAGAAGAATTCATCATCAATTTCACCACCGCGGTTGCGCGCATTACAGATAGTTCCCAGTTGTCTTTAATGCATCCTGTTCCTTTCATTTTATCCGTATCGGTATGTCCTTCTACTAAAATGGTTAAATCTTCTTGGCTTTCCAATACTTTACGCAGTTGAACCAAGGCCGATTTACCTTCAGTGTTTATAGTTGTGCTACCACTTGGGAACAGTAGTTTTGCTTCCATGGAAACATAGATTCTTCCATTTTTTTGGGTTACCGTAAGACCTTTGTCTTTGAAATTGAGAAGTGCATTTGCAATTTTATCCCGAAGAGCTTTAGATGCAGCATCCTTTTCGGCAATCACGCTTTCCAATTCGTTTATTCTTTTTTCTCTTTTTTGCAGGGCAATATCCAATTCCTCCAAATTCTTTTTAGTTCCATTTAGTTCTGTCTCTAGTTTTCTAAGTTCGGTTTCCTTTCTTTTCAAGTCGTCTTCTTTGCGTTGAAGATCCTCTTGGGCGGCAATCATTTTTTTAAGAAGAATAATGTTTTCTTCTTTGCTGTCCGCTGCTGACTTAGCCATGCGTTGCATTAATTGTTCTTTAAATTCAGAAAGTTTTCTAAAGTCGTCTTTCAAATAATCGTAATCCTCTTTCACATCTTTGTAGTCACTATCGAGTTTTTCCAAATCGGTTTGTGTCTTATCGGCTCTATTTGTAAGCTCTTTTTTATCAGTTTCTAGGTCTTTTACTGCTCCAGAAAGATAACTTCTTTCTTCCTCGCTTTTTTCATAGTTGTTTTCCAATTCCGCGTATTTCCTTTGAGGAACACAAGAAGTAAATAACCAAAGGAAGGCGCTGAGCATAAATAGGCTTCTAATAATAGACATTATATTATACAATTAGGGTTTTAGCAAAGATGTTGATATGGAATGGCTGTGTATTGAAGATTTTTCGAAATTATAAACTTGGCATTGTCAATATAGGATTGTCGAGTGGAAAATACTTATTGACATTGCCAATATATTTTCAAATAAACTAGGGTAAAGTGGATTAATGGAGTTGGAATAACTGCGATTATAGAAATATTTACGAATTTAAATGTGAAAACCTAGAAAACGAGAGAATTTCAATGTTAGGTCTTCTTCGATTATTATTCTTTCTGTTTACATTTGTGCTTTAAAGTGAATTTATGATTAAGGTTCTAGGCAAAGAAAGTGAATACAAAATTGAATTTAGCGACTCTAAAATTAAATTGAATGGACAAGCTTTTGATTTTGATTTAATTGAAAACAATAACGGGTCTTCTCATGTCCTTCATAATTCAAAGGGTTATAATATTGAAGTGCTTAAGGCTGATTTTACAACAAAAGAATTTACAATAAAGGTAAATAATAACATTTATAATTTGCAAGCAAAAGATAAATACGATCTTTTGCTAGAGCAACTTGGTATGGAGGCCTTTTCAGAAGAAGTGGTCGATGATTTAAAAGCACCAATGCCTGGGTTAGTATTGGGCATTAAAGTGGTTTCTGGTCAAGAAGTAAAAAAAGGAAATTTACTTTTGGTTTTGGAGGCCATGAAAATGGAAAACAACATTAAGAGTCCAGTTGATGGTGTTATAAAAAGTATAGAAATTGAAAAAGGTGAAGCCGTAGAGAAAAACCAGATTTTAATTGTTTTTGAGAAATAAAAAAGACCTCCCGAGTATGGGAAGCCTTTTTTATCCAAGTATTCTTTTTAGCTCTTATTTCACTAAAAGCTTAAATCCTTTTCCGTGTACATTTACTATTTCGAGTTTTTCATCTCCACGTAAATATTTTCTCAATTTAGTAATGTACACATCCATACTTCTTGAATTGAAGTAAGAATCATCTCCCCAAATGTGGTTCAATGCGTACGATCTGTCCGTAACATCATTTAAATTTAATGCTAATAATTTTAACAAATCATTTTCTTTAGAAGTTAGTTTTTGAATTTTCCCATCTAAAACTAACTCTTGCAATTTACTGCTAAAAGTAAAATCCCCAATTTCGAAATCTTCTTGTTTTTGATGATCTCTTTCTTTTCTAGTTCTTCTTAAAATTGCATTGATTCTCATCAAAAGCTCTTCCATGGAAAAAGGTTTAGTAAGGTAGTCGTCTGCTCCTAATTTAAAGCCTTCTAATTTGTCTTCCCTCATCGACTTCGCAGTAAGGAAAATAATAGGAGCTTCCGGGTTTATTTTTAAGACATCTTTTGCTAATGAAAACCCATCTTTAATGGGCATCATTACATCAAAAATGCACAGATCGTAGTGATTTGTTCTGTAAGCTTCAAGGCCTTCTTTCCCATTTCTGCGGAGATCGCTTTCAAATCCTTTTGCTTGTAAGTACTCACTTAGTAAATCTCCAAGATTAAGGTCATCCTCAACCACGAGTAATTTTATTGACTCTTTTTCCATAATTTTTAGTTTAATATATTTTGCATAGGAATTGAAATGATAAAGGTAGTACCTTTATTTAGTCTACTGGTCACACTTACCTTTCCGTCGTGTCTTTCTACTATAGATTTCACATAATTTAAGCCTAGTCCAAACCCTTTCACATCGTGACGGTTTCCAGTAGGTACTCGAAATAGTTTATCGAATATTTTCTTTTGGTGCTCTTTGCTAATTCCTATTCCGTTATCACAAATTGACAAAACAAAATTGTCTCCTTCGTTTTGCGTTTTAATTTTAATTAGCGACTCATTTTCAGAATACTTAATGGCGTTGTCGATTAGGTTGTGAATCATATTGGTAATGTGTGTAATGTCGGTTAAAAATGAATTTGACTTGGCCTCAGATTCAAATATAATTCTGCCGTTTTTCTCTTGCAACTGCATTTGATATTTCGAAATCGCAGATTCAATTATCTCTACCATATCGGTTTCACTTTTATTCAACTTAAAAGCTTTGCTTCCCCAAACAGCACTTTTTAAAACATTTTCAACCTGATTGAAAAGTCGTTTGTTTTCGGCATTAATTACATTGATGTATCGATTCATTAGTTTGGGTGTAGCTGAAATATCCGGGTCATTTAATGCCTCACACGCCAATGAAATAGTACTAATTGGTGTTTTAAGTTCATGAGTCATATTATTGATGAAATCATTTTTTATTTCCGATAGTTTTTTCTGTCTTAAAATCGTTTTTACACTATAGAAAAATGCTAGAAAAATAATCACAATAATGAGAATGGACGCAACCAAAAGAAAGGAAATTGACGAAAAAATGTAATTGATTTGTTTTGGAAAAGTTATTTTTAGAAAATTGTCTTGAAGAATTAAATCTTTTGGAAATAAACGAACAGAGAATTCTCTTTTTAGTTCAAAATCAGCGTTCGGAAAGTTACCCAATTTATATTCTTTATCGTGATTGTAAATTCCATAATAAAAACGTGTAGTTATTCCTTGTTTTAATAATGCGCTTTTAAGTAACTCTTCTAAATACAGAGGATCAATACGGTTTTCGATACTTTCTGAAAGGTCTATTTCAATCAGGCTTCTCACAATGTCATTTACAAAAACAGTTTTGTTTACGAGTTTGTTTTTTAGAGCTGAATCAAGGTTTATGGGTAAGTCGGATGAATAATAGCTTTGGTCATTTTCTTTTTTTATGGAGTAATCCATAGGGTTTGATTTACTGCTTGTTTTGAGCTGGTTCTGCCCGATGGTAATTAAATTTGTAACTCTTTTCCCTCCTTGTTCTTCAACAACCCGAATTTCAATTCCGTCGTCTTTTTTCTCCAATGTTTTGGTAACTAAATACTGGTAGGCTGAATCACTAATTATTTCATCAATTTGAGAAACCTTTTGGTCGCTAGGAAAAATAAATCGACCTTGTTGATGGGATTTTATTTTTTTTAAAGCCTCTTCCTTTTCAAGAATATTTGTAACGTTTGATAACGCTAAATGCACAGACCGTTCAAAATCATCTTTCTTTATTGTAACTGCCTTACTTATCCAATATAGTTGAACACTTACTAAAGCAACCAAAGACATAGAAATGCCACCAATAAGCCAATGAATGAGTTTGTTGTTCATAAACTGTGTACAAAGGTATTGCTGCAAGTATAGCAAAACCAGTGCTTAACAGCATTTAACATCGAGTACTTTTGTTCGTTAAAATTTATTTTTCTAGTTTATATTTGGTAGCTAGGGGGTCAATCTTGATTAATGTTTTTATAATTTTTAAGAATGATTATGCAGCACAGTTGATAGAGATTTGATCTAAATTATTTGCTTTTGCTGGGTGTTGAATTTATCAATTAAAGAATTAGATTTGAAGCCTAATAAAATTTTACTTTACTATGTGTAAATTATTTACCAAAACTTTAAGATTATTTGTTCCCGTGGCAATGGCGTGTGCTATATTTTTTAGTGCCAATGGATATGGTCAAACTACCGTATTACCAATCACTACTGACATAATTTGCACCGGCGATACTGTAAAGTTAGCCGCTTCAAGCTTAAAGGGAAGTACCGTAACTTTTGCTTGGGCAGATACATCGGGGTCCACTTCACTTTCGGCATCAACTGGAGATACAGTAAGCGTTTTCCCAACAAAAACAACTCATTATCGGGTTATTGAAGACTCTTTAGGGACAAAAGACACAATATTCTTTACCGTTACGGTTAACGCCCGTCCAACTGTAAAAATGACATTAAGTGATACTATGCCTTGTTTTAGAGATACACTTGGGTTATTTGGTTCAGGTGCGAAAACCTATTCATGGGGCTCTACTTTAAAAGACCCATTGGCCACAGGTGATACTGTTTCAGACATATCGCTAAGCCCCAGAAAATACTGGGTTTCTGGAGTAGATTCTAACGGATGTATTGGGTTTGATACTGCAGTTACTTCAGTAAGATTGTTGCCAAGAGAAAGAGTTCAGGGTTATGTTGGTGGATTTAGTTTGGGAATTAATTTTAATGTTTGTAATGATGAATTACTTACTGTAAAAGCAAGCCATGGTAGAAATACATATACCTGGGGGCCATCGGGCAAGGTTACACCAACCACAGGACCAGAAACAAAACTAACTGTAGTTAAGGCAACGGCAGTAACACTGAAAATTGACAGTTCTAATGGTTGCTCCAT
>TARA_B110000037_G_scaffold1260_2_pt1 | contig 15055 bp, 14 predicted proteins | sample TARA_B110000037 | Tara Oceans TARA_B110000037 (sample SAMEA4397196) | marine metagenome | biome: Polar Biome; feature: [MIX] marine epipelagic wind mixed layer (ENVO:01000061); material: water (ENVO:00002006), including particulate matter (ENVO:01000060) such as... | depth 10-100 m
AGATTTCGTCTCAGGTTCAGAAGCTTTTACTTCTGGAGCTGATTTTTTCTTCTTCTGAGGCGTTTTCTTCTTCTGAGGCGGACTGGAGTCGCTCTTCTTGGCAATATGCACCGTGGTGTCGGCCAAAAGAATGATGTGCCCCTGACCCAACAACCACTGGAAATCCTGAAGCCATTCGTGCTTCTGCTCGGCAGTGACCTCAGTTGGCATAACGGCTTCCCAAAATTCCTTGAGAGCGACACCCGAGTTCTTCGTCAAATGATCAATAATCGCGCGAGGACGTTCGGCGAGCGTGGTATTTTCAGGAACGGAATGAGGACGGCAAGGCCCGACTTTGAGTTTCTTTTTCCACTTGAAGACAGCAACGTGTCGACCGGAAAGCTGGCGACAAACGACCGGCATAAGATTGGCAGGATAACGTTTTTCTTCAGCCACTCCTCGTTTGAGCAAAGTCAGGAGTCCGGGAGAAAGGAGGTTTCCACGGATATCACCAATGACCCAGGCACGATTCATTTCCTCAAAAGCCTTGTCGAAGTGATTCTCAGCAAAGTCACGCTCAACCGCGCGAGCATCGTCAAAAAGCTTAGCTTCAATTTGTTCGGCAGCTTCGACTTCCGGCTCGGCAACGGCCTCTGGTTCTGCCTCCGCTTCTACTTCTACCCCGGAAGATTCCTCTGCGCCTTCTTTGGCACCTGCCTCTTCCGCCACTGGAGTTTCCTCTTCAGCGGGAGGCTCTTCAATCGCGGGAGCGTCATTGGCTCCCGGGACCTCGGCAGCTTCCTGCTCTTTGGCTTCTTCCGCTGGCTTCTCGCCGGCTGGTTCTTCTTTCGCTTCCGGTTCCTCGCTCTTTGGCTCGGCAACCTTCCACTTGGTGACAGTCTTCATGCTATCAAGCCACGCCTCAATGGCTTCCTCACCATGCTCCATGCGGACCTTAGCTTTGTAGGCATCAAGTGACATGTTGGAGAATCGCTCACGATGAAGAGCTGACAGCTTTTCCTGATAGCCGTGATAGTTTGGAGGTCCAAGAAGCTCGTTACTGATTCCACATCGAGCCACTGAAGAGAAGCTTCCCTTGGGGGCCTCTCCCTCGACTTTCACTTCTTCATAATAGTTGCCAATCCAATCACCGCGCCAGAGATGGCGAAGGGCCTCGTCCCGCGTGAGCCAAATCGATTGATCCTCGCGGCAACGGAAAAACATTTTGTCCGGAGAATCAAAAGTGACCCGGAAACGATCGCGGCTTTGTAAAAGAACCTTGGCCAAATCAAAAACCGAGAAAGTTTGTCCTGAATCGATGACCCGCTTCGCAAGCAAGTCGAGGCTCTCCTCCGCAGGCATCAGTCGCATGTTGACTCCTGCGGGTGGTTCCACTTCCTGACGCGGCGGACGGAGATCATCATGACGACGCCCCCCTCCTTGATTACCACGGAATCCCCCGCCGCCGCCACCACGACGCGGACCACCACCGCGATCGTCACGACGCGGACCGCCACCGCCCCGACGATCATCACGACGGCCACCGCCACCGCGTTTATCATCACGGTCTTTGTATTTCTTCAGGCTTTTGGATTCCGAAGGATCACGAGCCCACGCAGGGCCGAAATTCAATCCGGACAAATCAAGAGCTCCTTCGTTATCGGGAGTTTGTGGAGTATCGTCACTCATAAAGTCAGGGGCAAATTGAATCACACGGACAACGTGTTAGGAAGCATCCATCGTTGGTTTTTTAACAAAAGAAAAGCACCTTCTTCCCGTGCGGGAAGTCGTCCAACTCCACGGGCTCTTTGTCCAACACTCTCTCATCGTCTCGGATAATGAGGTTGCCCTGATCGAGGAAGGGTTTCTCGATGGCATCTTTCGGATCAAAAAAGCCCTCATCCGACACGGAAAAACCCAGACCGATGTCCGATCCATCATTCTCACCCACGGACACCTTGATCACACGCTCAACGTAACCCGCCTCCAAAAACTCACCGGGTGCCGGGTGTTTGCGCCACGACTCGACCTCGATCACGCGGAAGGCCGTCATCCCTATCGGGGATGGAGTCGAATCTCTAACTGACTGAAAAAAACAGGACGCCTTCTTTCCCACTGCCGTCATCCAGAAATTGCTCAATGGTTTCTACCGGGGGAAACGATTCACAAACTCGAAGTCATTGGCCTCCCCAATCACACTGCGGGGCATTGCCGCTTTCTCATTCCCGAACAAAAGCTCATCCTCGCCAGAGATTTATTCACCAATCACTCGGCAGACCTTCAATGCCACCATCGATCTTAAATGATGATCACGACGAAGCCAGAAAGAGCATTCGTAAAGCTGCCCGGTTGGATCTCGACGGAGTGATGTTGAATCACACGTGGAAAATGACACCTAAGGAATCACGACCCGCCCTGATCCACCTGTCGAATGGCCTTTAAAAATGGCTCCAGGTATTTCTCGGCTTTAACTTCGCCTATCCCCTTTACGAGCAATCCTGCATCCATAGTCGTCGGTCGAAGTCGCGCCAGATGTTCCAGGGTTTCGTTGGGGAAAATGACGTAAGGGGGAACTTGCGCAGCCTTGGCGAGACGGGTTCGGACATCCTTCAAGCGATCAAAAAGGCGAGCGTCAAACCCGAGATCCTTAAGCGCCACCCCATCAGCGGAGGTTTTCGACATCCCCTGTTTGGAGGGCCACTCAAGGGAATAACTGGTTTTCCCTCTCATCACGTGATCACCACGAGAAGTCAAAGTGACCAGTGGATACTCTCCCATCTGGGTCACGATGAGCCCCCCATCATTGAGACTCCGGGCCAAGGCATTCAAGTAAGCCGTGCCCCGCTCTTTGAGAAGACCGTAGGTTTTCAGTTCGTGCAATCGCACGCGGAGAATCTCTTGCGACTTGCTTCCGACGAGCATTTGAATAATACGACCTCTTCCAAAAATCCCCTCCCACCCCGTGGCTGTGTGGCGGGACATGCGCGCTACTCCGCTCAGGAACTTCCGCACAATAAGATCCTCTTCGTCGGTTGGGGCACGACGCTCGCTGCTTTCCTCTCCCCGGCAAACATCACAGCTTCCACAGATGGGGGCATTTTCTTCCCCGAAGTATTCCAAAATCCACTGCTGGCGGCAGGTATTGGCATAGCAAAGCCGAACCATCTTCTCGAGCTTTTCGCGATCGCGCCGCTCTTTCTCCTCAAGAGCAACTTCATCCAAGGTGAGATCGCGTGTCAGGACATCGGGACGAAGCAGCCGGGTCCCTTTTGCGCGGGAGCCGGGAACATCAAACCTCTCGACCCAGCGCCCGCGGAGCAGGGTGCCCAGTGCGGCCCCGATAGCCATCCCGTTTTTGGCTCCGATGGCTTGCTTAATATCGTCCAATGTACGATGGCTCTCGTAGTTCTCATCGGAATCGTTCAAGAAAAACTGATAAACATCCCGGATCATTCCGGCGCCGGGATTGACTCCATCAATGAAAAACTCCTGCGTCCGCGTATCAGCGTAGTTGAAAAAAAGTTCGCAGAAGGAAGCCTCGCCATCCCGCCCCGCGCGCCCCGCTTCCTGATAGTAGGCCTCGACACTACCGGGGATCTCAAAATGGACCACAAAGCGGACGTCGGAACGATCGATGCCCATGCCAAAAGCATTTGTCGCCACCGCAATGTCTGCCTCGCGGGAGATGAAAGCATTCTGGGTCCGTTCCCGCTCCTGATCGGTCATCCCTCCGTGATAGGCAATGCCCTTCAGCCCCCAGGAGTGGATAGTCTCAGCCACTTCCTCGACCTTTTTTCGAGTCGCGCAGTACACGATGCCCGTCTTGTGGGCTTGAAGAACCTTTTTAAGCCGGGCGTATTTCTGCGCTACCTTTTCCACCTGCGTGATGGTGAAGCTCAGATTGGGGCGCTCGAATCCACTGATGTTTTCAAACGGCTCCCGCAGTTTGAGAACATTGCGAATGTCCTTTCTCACAATAGGAGTCGCGGTAGCCGTCAAAGCAACGCACTGAGGACGTCCGAGATCGTCCAGCGCCTTGCCGAGCCTCATGTAGTCGGGCCGGAAGTCATGCCCCCATTGGCTGAGACAGTGGGCTTCATCAATCGCGACCATCTCGATCTTCACATCGCGCAGGGCTTCCATAAACGAGCCGGCTCGAAACCGTTCGGGTGCGATGTAAACCAACTGGAAGGCTCCGTTTCTCATCCCCTCCAACCGTTCCTTTTGCTCCGGCCAAGTGAGGGTGGAATTGATCAAAGTAACCGCAGCTCCTCGTTTCTCTAGGGCATCAACCTGGTCCTTCATCAGGGCGATGAGCGGGCTCACCACCAAGGTCACCCCTTCCCGACACAGGGCAGGAAGCTGGTAACACAGGGACTTCCCGCCACCTGTCGGCATCACAACCGAACCATCACGCCCGGAAAGAATCTCGCCAATGACGCTCTCCTGCCCATCGAGAAAATCTTCAAAACCAAAGACTTCCCTGAGTTTTTCGCGGGCAAGATCAATTGAAGCCATTACCAGCATTCAATTGAACACCTGAAATAAGTGCAAGAAAATCAATCGAATTTGCACGGAATAGCACTCACGCTACGTTCTCTAACCGATACAATTATGAAGAAAGCATCCCTCATACTAACCGCCGCCCTGCTATCCACGACCTTTTCCCACGCTGGAGGCGAGGGCTGGATGCATGATTTTGAAGCTGCCAAGAAAAAGGCTGCAGCGGAGAAGAAAGACCTGATCATCGACTTCACCGGATCCGACTGGTGCGGCTGGTGCATCAAGCTGAACAAAGAAGTGTTCCAGCACGACCCATTCAAAAAAGGAGTGGCCGACAAATACGTTCTCGTGGAACTCGACTATCCCAAGGACAAATCCAAACTCTCCAAGGAGACCATCGCCCAAAACGAGGAACTTCAAACGAAATACCAGGTTCAGGGTTTTCCCACCATCCTTCTGGCTGATGCCGAGGGCCGTCCCTACGCCAAGACCGGTTACCAGCGTGGTGGCCCGGAAGCCTATGTCGAGCATCTGGACACACTTCAAGAGAGCAAAACCTCCCGTGATGCCGAATTTGCCAAAGCCAAGGACGCCAAAGGAATCGAGAAAGCAAGGGCACTTTTCGCCGGCCTCAAGGAAGTCCCTGAAGACTACCACAACCACTACGATTCAGTCATCGAAGAGATCAAAGCCCATGACTCAAAAGACGAAACCGGACTTTTGGCTGCCCAAAATGCCCTGAAAGCAATGATGGGTCTTGAGAAGAAACTTCAGATTGCGATGCAGTCCAAGGACTCCGCCAAAGCCCTCGCCCACGTCGACGAGTTCGTGGCCGAGCACAAGCCCATCGGCGAGAAAAAGCAGGAAGTCCTGATGATCAAGCTCAACATCCTCTTTGGAGAGAAAAACTACGACGCCCTTGAAAAGGCCGTCGATGAGGTCATCGCTGTCGATCCCGAAACGACGATTGGCAAGCAAATGACCAACTTCAAAGAGACGCGCCTCAAGCAACTCAAAGAAGCCGTCAAGAGTGAGTAAGGGAAGAGCCAGCGCGTCATTCCCCAACCCATAAACTTTATTCAAAAGCGTGTGTGGCTCAAAGCCGCACGCGCTTTTTCTCTTTTCTCGAAGAAAGAGGCTTTACTCGGGAGGTGAGTAAACGAAGCGAAAAAACTTCGCAGCAGAGGCAGCGGCCATCTCGTGACTGAGTTCGCCTGAGTTGCTTGCAATGACTCCGATTCCTTCGTCCCAGTTCTCCAAATCCGACGAGGTCGTCAAGAGATACCTCACACGCGGAACTCCTCCGGCCCCGAGAATGATTTTACGCCCTTCTCCCTCGAGTTCAGTTGCAAACGTGACCACTGTCGGAAGAACGACGAAGGAGAGATCATTACTCGAATCGAAGGGCGAGGCCCACTTTTCATCTTTGTAGACGGAGCTCCCGGTTAAAGTGCCAAGGAAAGAAACCAGCGACTCCTTTTCAATCTCGGAGAGGTTCAGACGCTGCGCTTGCTGAGGCGGTCCACCGGGACGGGGCGGCGGTCCAACGAGGCGGCGATCGAGCCCGGGAGCAACGGCCGGAATGGCATTGTAGTGATTGATCACATCCAGCAGGGTCGCCTTCGAGCCATCATGCATGAAGGGGCCATGCGGGGTCCCATCGGCATCGACTACATCGCGGAGGTTAGGTGATCGCGTATTGGTGAGGTCCTGACCGCCCCCAAGCGAACCTGTCACTCCATTGTGGCCTGTGTTTGGGTCGATATCAAAAGTCGGAGCCCGGTGACACGCGGCGCAACCAGCACCGCCACTCGCCCCCCCCGGAGGTGACATGAAGAGCCGCTTCCCTTGATTCTCCCGCTCGGTGAAATTGGCAAAGTCAGCATTGGGATTTGGAGCCGCCACAAATCCTCGGTCATACTTGCTGTCGAACGACTGAATGCTCCGCACAAACTGAGCCAACGCCTGCTGCATTCGTACTTCGGTGATTTCCGGTGAACCATAAACAGCGGTAAAGAGAACCTCGATACAGCTCCAATTCGGAAATACGTAGCCCCAATGCGCTGAGATCGGGATCACCACCGGCCCCACTGAAGCCCATTTCGATGTGATCCTGAATTGGCTGAGTGGTCTGAAACTCCAGTGTCGGAGCACGTTCATCCCAGAAGAATTTTCTTTCAGCCGAGAAACGCGCATTGATCAAACGCATGGAATGCCGCCCGGTCGTTCCTGCCACGCCCTGACTTGCAACCGCCGGATCTCCAAAGGCATTCTCCTGTTGATGACACGAGGCACACGATACCGTGGAATTATTCGAGAGCCGCTTATCGTAAAAAAGCACCCTTCCCAGAGTGGCTCCAATATCGGAGATCCGATGGGTCGCCGGAATATTATCGGGAAAGAGATAGGCCGGAACCTCTTGGTTGGCGTATGAATGCGACTTGGTCAAATCAAGAATCGCATCCTGGGCTTTCGAGACGACAGGGAGGAACAAAAGAAAAGGCAGGATCGTCTTCATGACCGCACCATAGCAGAACCAAACTGAACCTAAGCTGAATGGGATTCCTGATTCTTTGGGGCGATCTTTAAGAGGATCGCATAGAGTGTGTAGGCGATCAGCTGGAGCGTGATGAGGTAGCGCGGCCAAGGCCCCATGTAATCGAAAAGGGTATCAGCATCAGGCTTCCCGTTGAGAAATCCATAGTTCTGGTCGATGAGCCAGTTGATGGACATCACAATCGCAATGTATCCCAGACTCCAGAATACGGCCCGGAGAAGTGCTCCCTTCTCCGGAAAAATTTTCAATCCCCAGACCAAAAAAACCGCCGCCACAGGTGCTCCGCCGTGTTGCAGGAAAAAGATGTAGAACTCGATCTCCTTATGATCGAACCAGAGGGTCGGCATCAACAAGCCCTGCATCGTCCCTGCCACCCCCCAGAGGTAGCCGATCTCCACCAACCTTTGATTTTTAGTGAACAGTGCAAACGCCAGAAAGATCGAAACAACGTCACAAAGATAGAACGGCAGCGAATTATCCATCACCACCTCCCAGCCGTGCTCTCCTAATCCGTATCGCTTCAGGATAAGGACCGGATCCAGAGCCACCGCGAGCAGCAGGAGAATTCCCATGGTATAGCGAAGACGCTTTAACTTCGTCTCGCTTGGCCCGCTTCGGGCATACGCGATCAAAACAACCGCCGTGAACAGAGTCACCAGCATGGCGAGATTGTGGGGCGTCGCAAAAGCCTGAAAGGGACGGTCCATCAGTAGGTTCATCTCTGAAAACACTATGCTAACAAGACGAAAAATGAACCATCGATTTTCAACATGTCCTCTCCTCTCGCATTCTTCCTTCTCCTAATATTGAGCGGGAGTAAGGATCACCCGACTGAAAATGAAGCTCGGAACGACCACCGCTTCCAAAAATATCGCGTGACCATTCCCGGCATCGATCTGGCCATCGATTTCGATGAAATCGATTGTCGGAAACGGTGGAACCTCCACCCATCTCACCAATGATAAGAAATACGGAGTCGTGATCCCCCTAGGGGACTCTAAAACTGAATCACCGGAACCTGAATTCACCGATCCTAACTCAGTCACATTCCTCAATTAGCCAGTCATAGTGTCCAAATTTCCCCTTCACATGACACCTGACGGCGCCGCAATCCACCGCGAAACGCCGGATGCCTTTATGGAACCCTAATTACGAGTCGTCCTGAAAAAGAGTTTCTCAGGGAATCCCTCTCCGATTGGATCATCAAGGTAAATGCTCTGATCTTGGCCTTCTTCAGCGGCAAAGGCCTCGTCCTCCACGGCCCAATCTCCATTCAAAGTGGAAGAAGTCTCGATCGTGAAAGTCGGCCTCGTCGATACAGGTGAAAGCGCTTCCAAACAACCATCCAACGATGCTAGCTTCATCCCAGACATGAGAATCAATCCTCTCCTGAGCCTCCTTTGCGGCTCCGTCATCCTCACTTCATGCAATGCCCTCAATTCGATTAAAAAGAATCCCGCCAAGATCGGAAAACCGAAGGAAATGGCGCTCGAAACCTACCACGGTATTGCCTCGTGGTATAGTATCAAAACAAACTCCGGGCGCACCACCGCCAGCGGCCGCCTCCTTGCAGATGGAGCCTCCACTGCTGCGCATATGACGCTCCCATTCGGCACCCGTGTTCGCGTCACTTCTATGTTCAATGGAAAATCAGAAATCCTCCGAATCACCGACCGCGGCCCCAGTGTGAAAGGACGCCTCATCGATGTCACCATTGGTTGCGCCCAAAGGCTGGGTTTCCACTCCAGAGGGATCACCAAAGTGAAGGTAGAGGTCCTAAGTCGGGGAACCTGGAAATACCGCCGGCTCTAGGTATCACCCCTTCCACCACTCGGAATCCTTCTCCCACAGCTCGCGGGACTCCTCTTCGCTGCACTCCCCTCCCGCTGTTTCCTCCCTAGGCTCTTCGTGAGACTCTGTTTCCTCGTTCAGAAGTTCCGCCAACTCATCCCTCTTCCCGGCATTCTTCATCAGCGAGCAAAGGATCGTCATCAGCGTGACTCCCGCAACCGCTAGGATCGCAAGAATACAAACGGCCAAGGTATCTTCCGCTGACATGCTCACACGCTATCAAACCAGCTCCCAAGGAAAAGCCAAAGCCAGATCCCTGTCCGAACCTTCCTCACAATCTTTTTCGAAAAAATTCCACGATGGGTTGACAAGCCCTTTCTTCCGGATAGTCTCCGTCTCCCGCTCTCTCGAGCAGGGATTTCTCTCCAACCTTATCTTTTTTTACGGCCATGAAAATGACTTACCAGCCTTCCAAGCGCACGCGCAAGAAGCAACACGGTTTCCGAGCCCGCATGGCAAATAAAGCTGGCCGCGGCATCCTCAAGAACCGCCGCCGCAAGGGGCGCAAGCGCCTCCTCCCGAAAGGTGCCGAGATCCACTTCAAGCGCCACACGGTGCAGAACAACACCAAGTAATCTCGTTTTCGCCCCATCCATTCGTTTGGGGCAAATCGTTTTTACTCCGGTTCACACTGAACTGTCATGAACCTGACTCGTCAGCGGCGCATGCGCCAGTGGGGCGAATTTCAAACCGTCCGCCAAAAAGGGCATTCTGCTGCTGGCAAATTTATTGTCCTCGGCAAACTGGAGGATCCGGCCCTCATTGATCGCCGCTTTGGCCTTATCACCTCGAAAAAAGCGGGAAAAGCCGTCACCCGCAACCTCCTCCGCCGACGCTTTCGCGAAGTCATCCGCAAATGGGGCGATCACATCCCTTCACAGCATATGATCGTGACCATCGCTCGCTGGAGGGCCTCCCAGGCCACCTATCAGGAACTCGAAGCCGATTGGATTAAAACCGCCAAACGGCTTGGTATTTGGAACGACACTCCCTCATGAAGTTGCTCATCCGTCTCGTCATCCGGAGCTACCAACTCCTCATCCGCCCCGTTCTTCACGCCATTGGCGGTCCAAACTCCGGCTGCCGCTATACGCCTTCATGTTCCCACTACTTTCTGGAAGCCGTGGAAGCCCACGGCTCCGTGAAAGGCAGCTACTTCGGCATTCGCCGGATTTTACGCTGTCATCCTTGGGGCGGCTGCGGTTATGACCCCGTGCCACCGGCCGAAGGTTCCGATTCTCCTTCTCACTCATCTCAAAATTCTCCCACCCACTAATCTCTGATCATGGATCGTAAAGCTTGGATCGTCGTCACCCTCTGCGCCATTTTGCTCGCCCTCAGTCTGCGCGAGTCCTCAAAAAATGAGCTGGCCCTTCGGGAAAAAGAACTCGAAAAAGAAAAGAAAAACACCGAGCAGGTCGAAAAGGCTCTCGAGGACAAGCCCGCCGACCTCACCGTGGAACTGCCCCCCGTCCCTGAAAGCCTGGGCTCCGAGGAAAGCCACGAACTCGCCACCGATACCAACGTCTTCACTCTTTCCTCGCTCGAAGGCGGCATTGTCAAAAACGAACTCCTCGAAGAAAAATCGGTTTACGGTGACTCCAACATCACCATGAACGACCTAGGGCTCAACCGGATCGGAGCCCTCACCAGCCTCTCCGGCGAATCTCTCGAAAAAGGATACTACAAAGTCTCCGAAGGAAAGAAGACCGAGGACTCCATCACCTTCATCGGACCAATCCAAAAAAACCTGATTGCCAAGAAAACCTGGACTCGGGTTTCCGAAGGAGCCGGCTACAACCACCGCCTCACCTTCACTCTTGAGCTCGCCAACACCACCTCTGGCGAAATTTCCCTGAAGGATATTGCCATCTTCAGCGGCTCCGCAGCCCCCGCCCACCACGGCGAACGCTCAAACTACCTCAACTTCTTCTGGAGTGAAAACCGCGACTTCGACTCAGAAACCACAGGATATTTCAGCAGCTTCTTCGGAGCAGACCCCACTGAATTCCGGAAATCATTCGAAGAAAACCTCCTCTTCACCGGAGTCGAAAACCAGTTCTTTGCCACCATCATCACCCCAAAAAAACCCTACCCCGGGACCTTCCGCGCCAAACCCAATGAGATCGACCTCCCAGATGAACGCGGCAACAAAAGGGCAAAAGCCTTCAACACCTACCTCTCTCTTCCCGACGAAACCATTCCGGCCGGCCAAACCCGCGAATACGTCTTCGACGTCTTCATGGGGCCAAAAAACAACGCTCTGATCCGGAGCCTCGAAGGCGACAAGGGGGATGTCATGGACTACGGGATGTTCGGCATAATCAGCCGCCCCCTCAACTGGACTCTCAACAAACTTTCCAGCCTCTTCGGTGGAGAAAATAACTCCTGGTCCTGGGGATGGGCCATTGTCGTATTGACTCTCATCATCCGAACTCTGATTTGGCCTCTTCACGCTAAATCAACCCGCACCATGAAGCGGATGTCCAAACTTCAGCCAAAGATTGCAGCGCTCAAGGAGAAGTATCCCGATGATCCCAACAAGATGAATCAGGAGATGATGAAGCTCTACCGCACGTATGGCGTCAGCCCCATGGGTGGCTGTCTCCCCATGCTGGCGCAGATCCCGATCTTCTTCGGTTTCTACAACATGCTTCAGTATGCCGTCGAACTGCGTAACCAACCCTTCCTCGGCTGGGTCAAGGATCTCTCACAACCCGATACCGTCGCCCATGTGATGGGCCTCCCCATTAATATCCTCCCCGTTCTCATGGCCGTGACCATGGTCATCCAAATGCAGATCACCCCGAAGACCGGTGACAAAATGCAGCAGCGCATCTTCATGCTCATGCCGCTCATTTTCTTCTTCTTCTGCTACAATTTCGCCTCCGCTCTTGCTCTCTACTGGACCACTCAAAATATCTTCTCCATCGGCCAAACATGGCTCATGCAAAAGCTTCCCGAGCCTGAACTCAAGACCTCCAACAAGGCAGACAAGAAAAGCTGGATGCAAAAAATGGCCGATCGCGCCGAAGAAGCCCAAAAACATCGCGCTGCCCAACAAAAAGGAGGCGGTGCCCGCTCCGGCCAAAAACAAGCCAAGCCCAAAAAGCCCCGCGGCCCTAAACCCGGAGGTTAAATTTCTTACCGATACAGCATCTGCCAATTTGAGTCAGCCAGGGATTCTCTGGCCTCCCACTCTCTTTCGAGTGAACAATGCCCAATGGACGACCACATGATCTGCCACGGGCAGACATCTTGAATCACGAGCTCACCGTTTATGGACTTAAGAGCGACCCGTTAATTTGAGAAATTCGTAATCTGACCACACATCAAGAAACCTGCGATTGGTGGAGACAGATATTCAGCGAACACAAAAACGTTCCAAAACGTCGACACCCGCGACGAGTCCCGCGACCGCCGCAAAAAATATGACTTCGACAAAGCGAACAAGACCGTCTATTTTAATTCAGGTTCTCGTCTCAGGCCCCTTGGACGTCACCCGGTAGATCCCACCCCCATGAAACGCCTCGCCGCTCTTGCCCTCATCATTGCCAATCCCATCTTCGCGGAAGAAAAACCGCTGAGTGACATCGATCGCGAACTCCTGCTCGAAAAACTTAAGGACATCCAATCGACCTCCGACAGCACGGTCAAAGGGCGCTTTGGGGTCGCCCTCTCTGCCTTCAAGAAAGCGCGCGAAAGTGACACCGCTGCTCACGCGCTCTACCTCAACTGTATCGAAAAAGTTCGCTTTGAGGACGAAGCACGCAAGGCCAGTGAATTCCGCGAATGGAAAAAACGCCACAAGGATCGTACCGACAGCGCTGGCTTCCGACTCGCCCTCCGTCACCAACTCAACTGGCTCGTCCTATCGCTTGAGGCCGCTCAAATGGAAGACGTCACAAGCCTCTCAGGCCAGGGGATTAGCGTATTGGAGGCCATCCTTCGCGATGCTGACAAACTCAAGGGACAGGAGAAACTCCTGTCCAGTCCGGCGCTTAGCAGCATCTTTGCCGATGCCTACGGAGTCAATAATGCCACGGCGGCAGATTGGCCAGAATCGCCTCTCAGGATCGAAGAAATCTACGAAAATGTCGTCCTTCCTCCACTCCGAACCGCCGATTCCCTCGAGTTACTTCGCAAGGGCTGGCTCAAGCGCATTGAACACGAGGGGCTCCTTCTCGAAAAATGGACTAACGAGGGAACCGCTGGCAAGGACCGCAAACCCGCCTTCGACAAGTGGCTTGTCGAAGGACGAAAAGACCTCATGTGGGCCATGGAAGTCGACCTTTACCAAAGCGGCGATCAACAAGGCTCCGCCCTCCGTATGCTTGAGCATCTCAAAAAGAACCTCACCCACAAATCCGCACCCAAGTGGATCTCACAGTTCACTCGTCTCGTCGAAGGAGGCCCAACTGAATCAGAAGAAAACGAAGAGGCCAAGTGATGGAATTTGCCCTCGCTCTATTTGCGGTAGGTTCGCTGAGCGCCCAGGATCCGCTCCGCAGCCACCAAGAACGACGAAAACATCGCGGTCACCAACAATCCCAAAATCGTGAAGCCTTTTACCGGAAAGTTTAATGAACTGTGGCGGCCGCGCGCAAAGCCACGAACCACCAATCGTTGAATTGCCAATTTGCCCCCAAATCGAAAACTGTCGAACAAGTCTGCTTGCGCAACGGAGCTGGGGAGGTTTTCTTATCAATCAATGAAGCACGGTATTCTCTCCGCTTTCCTCTTCTCCACGGCGATCGCAACAGCCGCTCCCCTCCAGGTTAATGATCTGCGGGTCGAGCTCCAAAGCAATCCTGTCGGCATAGAAAAACTCCCGAGCTTGAGTTGGAAACTCGTCTCCGATGAACGTGGGGCTCGACAGTCCGCTTATCAAATTCTGGCAGCAACGACTGCCGAGAAACTCATCAAAGAGGCTAGCTCCGATGTTTGGAACTCGGGGAAGAAAAAAGGCACAAGGACCCACCTTGTCCCATGGGTCGGAAAAGGCCTGGCCGAGGGACAAAAAGTATTCTGGAAGGTTAAAGTCTGGAACAGCAAAGGAGAAGAAAGCGACTGGAGCCACCCTGCTCATTTCATTTCCGGAGGAAAGAAAGTCTTCACCCGCCCAAAACGCATCTCCGGATTTGAGTCTAGCTCAAACGAACTAAACACGCTTTTCGAAGAGAGTCTCACCCGTCTTGAAAATCGCCTCACCCAATTCTCCGAAGGTGGTTCCCGTGACCTTGGCACCGGGGCAGAAGTTCAGCGATCCGCCCGCGCCATGCTCTACCACTTCGACTCCCTGCCCCACCTGACTGAATGGATCAGGTTGATGGACGAGAGCCTCACCAAGGAAAACTTTTTTCCGGTCCAACCTGGCTCCAAGGAAGTCGGTTCGGTCTCCTCGGATGCCGGCATCATTGTCAACCACCCCGTTTGGTGGATGGGGGGGGACTCCAAGCTTGTTGCGAACCGCTGGGAGAACTTCGAAAAGTACATGATGGCCCGAGAGGCGCTTGATAAAAAATTTAAAGGAACCAAGTGGGGACCCATTCCCAGGAACGAAGGCGTGCCTGCCGAGTATCTCGATCTTTGCTCTCTGGGTTTTGCAACCCGATTGACCCGGGAACTCGCCAGACCCGCCCAACAACCTCTCAATGCCCTTCGCTTTGAGGACTATGCCGCCAGGATTCGGGTGAGCTTTGGAAATCAGTACCTGCAAGACGATGGCTCCCTCAAGGTGAAATCGCAAACCGCCCACCTCCTTGCCCTTCGTTGCGGCGTTCTCACCCCAGAACAGCAAAAACCGGTCATCACCTCACTTATCACCTCGCTTAAGAAAGAAGGGCCAAAGGTCGGCCCTATCGGCGCCCATTTTCTCCCTCCCGTTCTCACCCTCACAAAGAATCAAGACCTGGCGGTCAAAACGCTCATTGCCCTCGATGAAGAACAACGAAAGACCTTCGCCGGCAATGGGGTCAGCGAATGGATGATGAGCTATCTGGCTGGTATTGATGCGGCGTCCCATGGCTTCGGCCAGGCTCTCATTGTCCCCAGAATCCCGTCAGACGGATCGGTGAATTGGGTAAAGGCTTTCCACGTCACTCCGCGTGGAAAACTCGCCGTGGAATGGAAAATACAGGCTGATCAATCTCTCAAGATCGATGT
>TARA_B110000037_G_scaffold190515_1_pt1 | contig 15051 bp, 12 predicted proteins | sample TARA_B110000037 | Tara Oceans TARA_B110000037 (sample SAMEA4397196) | marine metagenome | biome: Polar Biome; feature: [MIX] marine epipelagic wind mixed layer (ENVO:01000061); material: water (ENVO:00002006), including particulate matter (ENVO:01000060) such as... | depth 10-100 m
AACCGAAGCAGCTCGGTATCGTGGCCAACGTAGACTTCATCATACCCGACTTCCATCCCAGTCGGAATGTTCAGGCCGTCTGCGAAAACTTTTGAGCCATCAGCTTTCCCATCTGCGTCACTATCCGTAAGTGCAATGATTTTGTCATTGGGCAGAACTCCGGGTTCGATCTGAGGATAGACGTCAGAGCACGCAACGTAGGCTGTCCCCTTTGCATCCCAGCGAATGACAAGAGGATTCCTGATGCCCATAGACTCGTCGGCGAAAAGATTGACTTCGAATCCATCTAAGACCTCAAATTCATCCAGTTCTCTTTCAAGTTTGGCATCACCAGAACCTGTGAGCTCTGGAGCTTGGGTCCGAATCACCTCACGGGCTTCCCAAACAGCAAGCTCAGCTTTTTCGATTAACGCCGGATAGGTTGCCCATTCTTCCTGAAATGACGGAAGACCTTCAGAGGCGACCGCAAAGATTCGCTTTTTGTCGTCACCGAAGAGGCACTTCCAGTTTGAGGGCTGCCAATATTCGGACCATAGGCGATACTTCTCGCGCACCGCCGCGAGGCGCGCCTTGTTGAGCTTTGGCTGTCTACTAATCAGGCCCTTGATCAGGCTATCTGTGGGGCTGGCGTGATCACAGGCCACGAAAGGAAGGCTTCTCGACTTGGCGAATTCCTCGATCGCACTCGTGTAAAGGAAGAGGTTTGTGGCATCTACTTCGGGCCATTCGAAAGGACCAGGGCCTAGAAGAATTAGGCGCCGGCCATTCCTGGACAACCGCTCAACAAGTTCTCCATAGGCCTCAACAAAGGCATCCAGATTTCTTTCGCCTTCGAGCGATTCAATCTTGCCGAACTGGGCGATCACAACCGTAGCTCCCACTCTTTCGAGTTGCGCATTCCAGTCTCCGAATGCTTCATCACGCCAGCGCTCGCGGACGCTACTTTGGAAGAACACGGTATCCCCATCCCACGCAAGGCTGCGGAACTGTGGCTTTGCATCGAGAAAGTGTTCCGTCAAAGCCGCTTCAAGCTCTCCCGCTTTTTGCATGCGCACGAGATTCGTTCCCCCAACAAAAGCGACGATGTCATTGTCCTTAATATCCAGAACCTGTGCACTGGTGTTAATTGGCAGGAGCACCAATGTGATGAGAGTTAAGAAAGTCACGCGGTGAGAGTCTCTGCTTTTAGCTGAGAAAATGCTCTGAAGTTGGGGGGGAATCCACGAAATCATTTCGTCCGTTTTAGGCTAATATTTTCGAATTCGGCGGTCATCTTAGTTCCACTGTGACGCTGAAAACCAACAACGCCTTTCTCCAGACGTTTGGCGGTTTGAGAGCGAACCTCCAGTCCGGTGTTTCCTTCTTTCGGTAGATGGGAGCTGAATTCCAGTTCGAAATCTCCGAGCTGATCTTTGAACATGAGATACGATTCTTGGCCGACACCCTTTCCGATAATCCCCCCATCTATGACACTCCAATTCTTGGGATTCTTGGCGAGTCGCACGTTCGACCCGTCGAGTGATTGGTCATCAAAAATGGGGATGGATTTTTCATGGACCTGAAGGGACATGGTCAAGAGGAGAAGGGGCAAAAGAAATGGGGAGAAACGCATGAACGACAACTTAGCAGGCCGCTCGCCTGTATGGCAACTCGATTGTAAAGGCAGGGAATCCCTGTAGTTGCCGTCGATATGGCGACCTTACGAATTCAAAATCCTTATTGATCTTCGCGTTTCCTTTGAGGACGAGGACTATTTTCCTCCCATCTCTTTGGGAAGTGGACGAACGATGTCTTTGGCTACACCTATCTAAAGGGCCTCTCGGAAGTAATGCTTCACTCATCGCTCTTCTCCGGAATGGAAACTGGAAATTGAACACGGCCACCAGTTTTGAAGCAGCAGGCGAAGGGATTACCGCAGCAAGACGACTTACTGGAACTGTTGCACCGGGCCTATGGGTTCTTCTCCTCGAAGAACCGTCGCAGTCCGAAAGATCGTCCGCGATTTGAGGTGATCCCGGGCAATGAAAGCGGTAGCTCCTTGTTAAACTGCAACGCCCACTCCAACCATAAACCCAAGGACGGAAAGAACCAGATGAGCGGCCAGAAACTTAAAACCAAGCATCCCAAAATCGCTTTTAAAAAAGGAGGCAGCTCAGACGGAAATCCCAACGGAAAATAAGAACCTACTCCCCTTCAGGAGCTTCCGCTTCCTTCTTCTCGCCCTCAGGTTTTACGTGCTCCTCGCCTTTCTTGTCCTCACCCTCTTTCGGATGCTCTTCGTGAAGGAAAAGGTTGATCGTATCAGATGACTTTGGCTTTTTATCAGGATCGGTGTGCCACTCGTGACGTTCACAAGAGCATAAGAAAAGACCGACCATTGTCAAAAAAACCGAAAAGTGTTTCATCGCGACGGCTGAATAGGCGACTGCAGAAGAAAAGGCAACCCCTCTTTACCTCTGCCCCTTAAATGATCTCTCGGGTGTCGAGGTAGGTATTGGCGAGAGCAATTGGGAAATGCTGGGCCGTTTCATCCAGAGTGATAATTCCATCTCCTCTCAGCCCAGCCAAAACAGCCTCCCGTTCTGCCGCATAATCCTCGGCCGCAAGGTATCCCAGAGCATCGTCAAAACTATGGAGATCCTTATCCAACATTTCACCAATTCCAGATTCCCGCAAACTCGCGAGAACGACCACGTGTTTTTTTCGAAGTTTTCGCAGTGGTTCCCGTAATTCCTCGGCATCTTCTCCCCGGAGGTTGGTCATCACGACCACCATGGAACGCCGTCGTTGATGCTTCAAAAGCCGCTCTGCTGCCTCGCTGAAATCACTCGGGAAGGGTGATGTCTCATAATCGTAGAGGTGATTAAGAACAGTCGTCATCGAACTTGCTCCTTTGACCGGAGGAAGCCATCGGTTAGTTCCCCCAAAACTCAAAACCCCCACCTGATCTCCCTGACGCAGGGCCACATACGATAAGAGAAGCATGGAATTCAAACAGTGGTCGAACTGACTAATCTCACCATCAATCGTCCGCATCCGGCGCCCGCAATCGATCATAAGGATGACCGACTGATCGAGCTGTTCCTGGAAGTCACAACTGATGAGACTCTGACGCTTAGAGCTGGCCTTCCAGTCAATCTGCGAGAGTGTGTCCCCCATTTGATAATCCCGAAGCTGGTGAAAATCACGGCTGAGTCCCGCCCGGTTCTTTCGGATGATTCCGGTATGCTCCTGCCGATGGGCCATTGCCAAAAGAGCGAAACTCAAAACCGGTTGATAGTTGGGATAAACTTTTACCGCTCCTTCTTCTCCCGCAAAACACTTGCGAGACCAAAGCCCGAGTAATGAAGTCATCAATAGATGGGGTTTCCCAAAGCCAATCTCCCCCCTCTCGTGCAGTGTGATGGGATAATTAAGATCGAGATACCCCTTCCCCCTGACCCAGCCTTTCCATGGAAAGGCCTCGCAATCGCTGCGAGATGGAATGCCATCAAAAACGGAAATATGAAGATATCGCTTAGTAGGATTGATGATCCGCAGCGCAACCTCGCTCTCGATTCCTACTGCCATTCTACCTGGAAGGCCGCGTTCCGCCTTCGGTGCTCGCAGCGCAAAGACCACCAAAGCATCGAATAGACTCACGGCCGCCAGAATTGATCCCATCCACCCCCACCACGGCACCGCAGGGAGCCACATCGACCCAGCAAGACCGAGCAGGGTCCAGAGAATCAATAGCGCGATGAGCGCACGTGTTGGGCGAAGCGGCATGATCGAAAAATTACACCCGCGGGGCCACCACTGACTCGAGAGAGGACTTCAACAAATTATCGACATTCTGTCCGCTGATCGCGACCTCGGGAGTCACTTGAACTCGATGACGGAAAACCGGTAAGGAGGCCTGTTTGATATCATCGGGAATGACATAGTTGCGACCCGCCATGACGGCGTAAGCCTTGGCCACCTGAACCAAGCTAATCGCACCCCGCGTTCCGGCTCCAAGGCTCATGCCATGAGTTTCACGAGTGTGCCTAGTCAGTCGGATCGCATAGTCAATCACCTCGGGCACCACTTTCACTGTCGCGGTCAAACGCTGGGCCTCGATGAGGGCTACCGAGTCACAAACCTGTTCAACTTTTTTGGGATCCAGCCCCTTGGCACCGGGTGCGGAAGTCACCGCGGAGACAATCTGACTTTCCTCTTCCATCGTCGGGTAATCAATGATGACTTTCATCAAAAAACGGTCGAGTTGGGCCTCTGGAAGTGGATAGGTCCCCTCCTGTTCAATCGGGTTCTGTGTCGCAAAGCACATGAAAGGAGGGGCAACCGGCAATGAGTTTCCATCGATCGTGACCTGTTGCTCCTGCATCACCTCGAGAAGCGCTGCCTGAGTCTTTGCTGGAGCCCGGTTAATCTCATCCGCCAGCAAGAGATTCGTGAAAACCGGACCACGACGCGTTTGGAAAGACTGGCTCTTCATGTCGAAAAGAGTGAACCCGGTAATATCCGACGGCATCATATCCGGGGTGAATTGAAGGCGGCCAAAGTCACCGCCAAAAGTGCTCGCGAGCGCCAGGACCATGTGTGTTTTACCAAGTCCGGGCTTACCCTCAAGTAGCACGTGTCCCCCCGCCAACAAGGCAGCCAAAACTTGAGTAATCGTATCGCCTTGCCCGTAGACGACTTTTTGAATCTCGGCGCGCAAACTATCGGCAAGCCGACTCACACTACTGAGATCAGAACCGGCATCTGCTGGAGGAAGCTCTTGGGCAGGAGGAGGGGAATAGGGGTCATTTTCTGTCATCGTTTTAAAAGGGCTTTGAGTTTCTGGACCACCTTCAAGGTTTGCCCGGGGTCTTTGGGTGCATCAATGGTAAGAGCCTCGGCGACTTCGCTTCTCTCAAGGTCGGACTCTTCCGCCAGTTGGTCGTAAAGTGACTCCGGGTCGCTCTGATTTTCCTTCTCAAGCCTTGCACGCAGGGGACGGAGCAAATGCTCGAGTTGCCCCGTTCTCCAGAGGAAGCGGGCTGAAGCTTTCAATTCATCGCCATACGGCCTCCGCTTGACTGCGAGATCCTGCAAGATAGGGCCGAATCGTGGAATCCTCATCCACAACCAACAGACCAAAAGGACAAAGCCCGCAATCACGACCATTCGCCCTTCTTTCCAAATCAGCTCAAAAAACGAGTTTGAAGAACCATAAAGGAAAACAATGCCCCCGTCTCCATAGCTTTCCGCCAGCATCTCAAGAAAAGCGGCATGGTCTGCGCGGGCCAAATAGGGACTACGCAGCGGCCGGGCATGAGACAGTAAAACCACCTGACCACTCCCGTAACTGGATCCAGCCAATCTTGAAATACCGTCGACTTCGAAATCCCAGTGGCGGTTACTAAAGGTCGCGAAACCAAGATCACCTTCAATTTCCAGACGATGCCCGCCCCGCTCTTCCCTCAATTTCGTAAGATGCCAAGGACGGCTAAGATAACCATCTTCGGCCAACTCTGTCTCGTCATCAACAAAGTCACTCCAATCGATAACTTCGATTGAGATTTCCAACATCTCCAACACGTAGTTCAACCCGGTAAACTCATCCTCTTCAGAGAGACCCCACCCGCTGGACCGATCTGTAAAATCATTCCGCTCGGGCTCTCCCCCCTCGAGCGATAGCACAAGCGTTCCTCCATCAGAAACCCAATCAAGGACACGAATTCCCATGCCATCGGTCTCAAGAAACGAACCCGGCATGAAAATAATGCTAGTCTCGAAATCGGAGTTCGACCAGGAGCGGGAACTCTCTACCGACCACCCTTTTTCAGAAAGATATTTTTCAGCGGCCAGATAAGGATTGAGACGAGCTTCACCAGTATAACCGAGCGGAACCTCTTTGATTTTCTCTCCCTTTTCAGGCTGCTGACAAGCCGTCAACGCGACCACCAAAACTAACCAAGACAATCTCACCCCTCCCTCCTTTCATGGTAAGGCCAATTACGCCAAAGTTGACTCACCGTGGCGTCATTCGGACGGCAACGGGCATAGGCTTGAGACATCCAGGCTCCCGTTAGGATTTTGAAGTAAGAGGCGTTGGCAGCATCCCCTTTTAGGGTGACCCGCCGAAGGCAGTCCATCTCGGTATCACTTTCCTCAATTTCGACAAGCTGTCCCGTGACCAGCGAAGAAATGGCACCTCGATACAGTAATCCCAACGCTTCCTGATTTCGACCCTCGTCCCAAAGCATTCGGGCCGATTCCACGAGATTGGGCGGAAGATTCTTCGGCTCTACATTCATCCCGGCAACCGTGGTCACTTTCTTGCGATCTTCGGCCGACTCACTTGGCCCGCCCTTCCGAAAGAGATGGACATTTGCAATGATGACCCAGACCAGCCCGGCCACCGCAACTCCCATAATGATCCAAAAGAGCACATGGCCAATTCCGGCAAAGATACCCGCGCCTTCGTTTTCTGTTTTCTCTTCTTTTTTTTCCTTTGGGGCAAAAACTTCCCGGGTCCGTACATCAAACTCTTCACTCTCAAGAATTCTCCGGGCCTCTTGGTTTGCTTCAGCAACTGGAGTTCCCCCCAGAAGTGCCAAGGCAACAAAAATAATGCCGAGACGTTGCCCTAATCTTTTGAATTTCAGTTCAATATCCCATCCTTCCGTCCAAGTCCGGGTGTTAACATAGAGACCAAACCCGGCCCCGGTGTAAAACCAGGCCACCACGGACATCGAATTCAGATAGAAGATCGCAAACATCACCCAAACCCAGGTTGGCAGCATATCCGTGAAATTTCCGTATTCCGCGCCGTGAAATATGTAGTCGTTCACCACGGTTCCCACCGGACTCATCATCAGAACAAACCAAACCTGACTCGCCAAAAGAAGCAGCTCCATCAAAAGGCAGATAAAGGTCAATCCCACTGCCGATCCCGAACTCCGATAAGATAAAACCTGGGTGCGTGTTTTGTAGCGAGGCCCGCCAAGCCCCTCCAGATATCGGATCGGAAGCACCAGTGACCGGCTCAAACCAGATCGATAAAAAACGAGTCCAATCACCGTGAGCCAAAAAAGAACTCCGAATCCCGCTGCCGCGCTCGTCTCTTCCACCGAGTGAATCAACCAACCCACCCAGGTGAGAGTCACACCCATCAGAGCAAGACCCTTGTTTTTCAAAAGCTCCGTCGGAAGAACTTTCATAGTTTCCCGCCAGGTTGGATGCTCTCCAAACAAACTTCGGCTCAGAGGATGCAGAGCAACCCGCTCCCAGATCGGCTTCAACCACCAAATCAAAAAAAGCCCCCATCCAATCGAGTTCCAGCACACCGCAAGTATCAGTAAACACGCCGGATAAACGGATGCCATCCATCCTTTTAGGAGCCCGATTGCATGGGCTCGAACCAGACTCACCCCCAGATCAATGGCTTCCCACTGGCTCCGGGGCCGGATTTCCGCTGTCACATTTTCAAGCTCCACGGAACCTCCTTCCTGCGAAAACAAAGTAGAGAAGATGAAGTCCCCAGAAAGTGATGCCGACGGTATACTTGATATTTGGCGGCATCGGTTGCGCTGACCAAAACCCCTCGACTACGGCTGCTAGGGACGTAAGCAAGGCGCCACCGATCAGAAGAGGCAATCCGTCACGGCCCGCTTTCGTGAGGGCCTCACCCCGACCCAACTGCCCGGGGGCGAGGAGAGAAAATCCCATCTTCAATCCAGCCATTCCCACCACCAACATACCCAACAATTCGAACGATGAATGCCCCGCGACAAAGCGCCACAGAAGCTCCGGCTCACCCGCATATTCGACGTAACCGACGACTGCTCCAAAAAAGAGACCATTATAAATCAGATAGAAAAGAGTCCCAATTCCAAAGAAAATCCCACCTGCAAAAAGTCGAAAATCAATCCCAACGTTATTGTTGATGTAATGGGCAAACATCATGAAGTTTGATCCATGTTCCTGCCGAAGGTGTTCCACTGTGTCGGCATCCTTTCCATACATCCCATCGATGCTCGCCATCTGCTCTGAACCCAGCAGCGCTTGAACCCAATGAATTTCTTTGTCGGCCGACCACCACATCGCAAAGAACGGCAGCCAAAAGACAGCAGAGACGATCGCGAAGAGTTTCCACTCCCTTCGGATGGTCCGGGGAAAGGTCTGCATCACAAACTTGATCGCTCCTTCTCCAAAGGCTCCCCTTTTCCGGTGAATCGTCCGGTATCCACGAATCGCAAGTGCATTGAGTTTATCACAGATGCCGTGGCCAAACATCCGATACTGGGCAAGAGAGAGATCATAGCAGATCTTACGAAAGCGTGAGGGCAGTTTATGCCCGTCGGTCGGAGCCTTCCCCCCCTCAGCCCCTTTGAGCTGCTGTTCAAAAACCTGCCACTCCGTCTGATTCTTACTCTCGAATTCCTGCCGATTCATCGCTGTTCCTCTAACCACTGTGCCATACCCAAAATCTTCGAGACCCCCTTCGGCCCCACTTCTCCCGTGACCTTCGAAAGATGATTCGAGAGCTCCATTCGACGCGCTTCCGACCATCCTCCGTTTCGGTATCGGAAAGACAAGATTGCGGCCTCTTCCTCGCGACTCAATGTCAAATTAACGGGCACTTTTTCCAAAGGCAGAGGCCCCAGAAGTAAGGGATCAATCCGAGGCCGCGCATAAACCACCAAAGTTCCCGCAGCAAGATCACCCAACCGCTGAAAGCGGGGATTAAAGAACGAAATCAATGGAACAAATGGAAGTATCATTTCAACACCACGAATAAAATTTCGAATCATCGCCTGTCCCAATGTGACCCCTCCTCCCGCTTCATCCACAACCCGCAAACCGAGAGCCTTCTTTCCAACCGTGGCACCCCACGGACTAATTTCAAAAAGCACGTGATAGAACCACCACACACAAAACACCGAAAGGAGCATAAATGCCTGGCTCACATTGGATCCCACCAGAGGAAAGATCAGATTGAAAAACAACTGAATCAGTAACAAGGCGGCCACCTCCACCACCAAATCCAGAAGATAGGCAATGAGACGCAGAAACGGCCCCGCCGCACGCAGATGAATCTCCATCCCCTCGGCCAGTTCCACCGTTTGTAATGTATCGATACGCCGCGCGGGAATTTCCATCTCTTCTATTCACTCCCAAACTAACGGGCCAAAACCGGAGGTAAAGCTTCCAATTTAGTCAGGAAATACAATAGCACGGCGCCCGTCAATGATCGTCCGGTCATGAACATGATAGCGAATCCCCTTGGCAAGAGCCGATCTTTCGCAATCCCGACCAAGGCGGACCAAATCCTGCACGTTGTGATGGTGCTGAACTCTCTCAACCTCCTGCTCAATGATAGGTCCGGCATCGAGTTCACCCGTGGCGTAGTGACAGGTTGCGCCAATGAGTTTCACTCCACGTTCATAGGCCTGGCGATAGGGATTCGCGCCAATAAAAGCAGGGAGAAAACTATGATGAATATTGATCATCCGTCCCTCATACTTTTCACACATCCACTCCGGCATGATCTGCATGAAGCGAGCCAGTACGACCAACTGAACATCTTGTTCTTCAAGCAAGCTCTCGATGCGACGAAATCCGACCTCTTTGTCATCCTTCATTTCGACATGATAGAATGGCAGGTTAGCATTCTCGGCGATTTCCCGGCAATCGATGCGATTGCCAATCACCGAAGTGATCTCAATGGGCAGTTCCCCCAACCCGGTCCGCCACAAAACCTCATTGAGACAATGGTCGGTCTTGGTCACCAAAACCGCTGTTCGCATTTTATAAGGAAGCCGTCGAAAGTGCCAGTCCGCCTGAATGGCACGACCCAATACCTCGAAGCTCGCGATAAAATCCTCGATCGGAATTTCCAAACTCCCGGTATCAATCTCAAGACGAGCATAAAAACGCCCTCGGTCCCGGTCAATGAACTGATTAAACTCCACCAAATTCGCGCTGAATTCCGAAGCATGGCTCGCAATCCGAGCAACAAGCCCCGGCTTGTCAGGACAACTGATTTTTAGGATGAGACCCTCTCGCATAGGACGCTCCATGCACCATTAGCGTAGAAAACTCAAGCGAGACCCTTCACGTGATCTTTTGCGATCCGAAGAAAATCCTGAACCATCCCCTTTGGCCGACCTTGATACATGGCCCCAATGACCAACGGCGGGAACCCTTTCATCGCGATTGGCTTGACTCCTTTTGGAGGTTTTAGCCCGGGAATAAAGATCCCTACCCCCACCCCAAATCCTCTTCCGACAAAATCCCGAACGACGTCTGTCGAATTGACCTCAACAGAAACCGGCCAATTCACCTCCATGCGATCAAATTCGCGCTGAAAAAGCTGCTGGAGAACTTCATTGGGAGGCAGCCCAATGAGGGGTTCGTTTCCAACAAGTCCCGTCTTGGAAAAGGGATCCTTCTCCAAAAAGTCCTTCCAAGTTTTTGCTTTGGAGCTGGATGGCACCCACAGCACCGTCGGAATCTTCAAAAGCGGTTCACACTTCAAGCCTTCGGACATTTTACCACCCAACACCCCGATGGCTATGTCGACTTGCTGTGATACCACCAGCGCATGAACATCCGACGGAGCCACTTCCCGCAGAGAGAGTTTCAGATCAGGTTCTTCTTTTTTGAGTCTCTCCAGCACATCCAGGAGATGATTCCGTAAGGCGGAAGCGGTCGCACCAAGACGCAGGTGACGCCCTTCCTCCCCCCGCAATTTTTCCTCAAGATCTCCCAAACGAGAAAAGAAAGGGTAAATGTAGTCATAGAGCTCTTCTCCCGCGGGAGTCAGAGCAAAGGGACGGCGGTTAAAGAGCTTCACTCCCAGCTTCTCCTCCAATTGTAAGATCTGACCGCTCACCGCAGGCTGCTGAATACCGTAAGGCATCTTCCGAACCGCCGCCGTAATCCCTTCAAACTTTGCGACAAAATAGAAAAGTTCGAGATGGTGAATATTCATGTTGAAAGATCATATACCCCACTTTCATCACTTCAATCAATGTTATCTCAATAAGGCATCAATGAAACACCAACAAAGATCTCTGGCATCACCCTCTGGTGAAGAATCCAACCCCGCACCCTTCTTGGCGCCCGTTAACCCCGCTATTTAAATCCCCAAAGAAGATGTTTCGCGCCTGGAAATTCTTCTTAGTCGTAGCTGTATTTTGGGCTCTCTGGTCACTCTCAGTCATTGATTCACCTCCCATCCCGCTCACTCTCACCTTGGTAGGCTTACTCCTTTTCATAGGCAACCCGGGGCCTCCGCTGGCAAGATCGCTTGAAACAGATTCGCTAATGGCAAATCCTCCTTCATGCGCGTCATCCTTCAACGAGTCTCCGAAGCATCCGTTACCGTCGACAATAAAACGATATCCAGAATCAACCACGGCTTCCTCATTCTGCTGGGAATCGAGGAAGCCGATAGTCAGGAAGACATCGATTGGCTCGTTGGAAAGATCAGTAAGATGCGCGTGTTCGATGACAACGAAGGCAAAATGAATCTCTCGATTCTCGACCAGTCCGGCGAAGCTCTCGTCGTCAGTCAGTTCACCCTTCATGCCTCAACCAAAAAGGGAAATCGCCCCAGTTTCATCAAAGCGGCTCGCCCCGACCATGCCGCCCCCCTCTACCAAAAATTCTGCGACGCTCTTTCACAACTGCTCGGCAAGCAAGTTGGACAAGGATCATTTGGGGCGATGATGCGGGTCGCCCTAATCAACGATGGTCCGGTGACATTCGTCATGGATTCTCAAAACAGGGAGTAAGCTACTCTTTGAGACGGACCGAAGTCCCACAGTAAATGCACCGAAACCAGTGGAAAAACAGGGCATGCAAACAGGTCGCGAAAATATAACCAAGGACCGGAATATAGTGAGCCTTGACGTGTCGGCGGCACAACATCTGACTGTAGAGTGTTTGCCCGCAAACCCGACACTTCAGAGTTTTTGCAATCATCAAATAAAGCAGACCAAACAAAAAGAATGATCCCGGAATGAGAAGGAACCACTTGGAAAAACCCAGCAAGACCAATCCCGCAACGACAAAACTCGCGGGAAGTAACATCAACGTAATCAAGGTCACTAGCGACGCTATTCGAACCCGGATCTTCTGCGGGTGGAGAACACCACGAATATACCTTCTTGAGTGTATTTTTTTACCCGCGTTAAGATCCGATGTTGCGGATTTGCGAAGATCAAGACGTCCCAATCCTTCTAAGGGCTTAATTACCGTGCGCTCTCTCTCATTATCAAATTCAATCGGCTCTCTGACGACTTTCTTTTTGAGTTCCTTGGGAGCAATTTCCCGAACCGCCACAGGCGCCTTGTTAACAGCTACCGGTCTCTCCTGAACAATCTCTTGCAAGTTCGTCTCCGAGACAAATTCCTCCATCACCGGAACATCAACAACTGCGATCTCATGCTTGATGATGTAGTCCTTCTTAACAGGCATTGCCTCTAGAATGGATAGGGACGTATCTTCGCTCTCCTCCTCGAGCCGAACCGCTGAAGTCGCCGACTTCTTTTCCGTGATTTCCTGAGCCGTCTTGATCCAGAACTTGATCAATTCCTGATCTGGAACCGCGTCATCCAGCTTGAGGTGGGCTTTGGCCTGCTCCATTTCCTCGAACAAATCTTCCGAATCGCTTTGAGCAAGAGGAACAAAATCCTCAACCCCTGCTGCCGCGAGCAACTCAATGCTCCCTTCGGACATTCCTTTAATATCTTTCAGCTCGGCCAATTCCATGGTTGAGAGGGAGTAAACACAGTTTGAAGGCGCACACAAATAATAGAATTCGGTTACGCCAAATTTGACCTCATTTCTTGAAGTTGAGCTAGCTTCCCCTCCCACTCTGCAAGGCGTTCCCGCTCAACGGCTACGACCTCCGGTTTGGCGTTGGTGACGAACTTTTCATTGCCCAGCTTGCCCCGTGATTTTCCAACTTCTTTCTGGATTTTCTCGATTTCCTTGTCGAGACGGGCCTTTTCAGCATCAACATCAATCAAGCCATCGAGCGGCATGAAAAGCTCTCCTGCCGGAGTCACGGCTCCGGGAGTTCCCTGCTCAGGAACATAGGATTCATCTCGGATCACCCCTTCCGAACCCACCAGCAGAGCCAAGATGTCCGCCTCGGCCTCCAGCCAATTGGGTCCGGATTTTGCCACAAACCGCACATCTTTGCGCGCAGCGAGACGATATTCCGCCTTTAAATTCCTAAGCTTTGCCGCCGATTCATACACGGAACTCGCCAGCTCCCGTCCCGCCTCAATCCTTGCGACATCCACACCATCCAGCAAAGGGGTCTGAGGCAGCTCCTTTTCCATCACAAATTGACCTTCTTCAATATATCCCATTCGCACACTCAGCTCTTCGGTGAGGTGAGGCATGTAGGGATGCAGTAACTGAAGGTAACGGGCCATCACCCCATCGAAGACTCCCAAGGTCGTCTCGCGCTGGGCTTCAGTTGCTTCCTCACGAAGATCTCCTTTCACCGCCTCCAAGAATTTGTCGCAAAACTCACTCCAAAGAAAGTCGTAGAGCTGCTGACCAACTTCGTTGAAGCGATAATCCGAAAAAGCACTTTCCAGGTTCACTGCCAATTCGTCGCACTTCACAAGAATATCGAGGTGATAAGGACGCAGTGTTTCGCACTCCGCTGGCTTGAATCCCACCTTGGAATCACTTCCTGCCATGCGACGGAATCGGCAGGCATTGTAGATCTTGTTGGCGAAGTTCCGCCCCTCTTCAACCTGAGCTTCATCGAAACGTAGATCCGCTCCAATCGGCGCTGTTCTCAAGAGTCCGAATCGAAGACCGTCCGCTCCATACTTCTCCATCAAATCAAGTGGATCAGGCGAGTTTCCAAGTTGTTTTGACATCTTACGGCCCTGATTATCTCGAATAATCGATGTGAAAAAGACATTCTTAAACGGCAGCTCACCCTTGAAGCGATACCCAGCCATGATCATGCGGGCCACCCAGAAGAAGATAATATCCGGCCCCGTCACAAGATCCGTCGTCGGATAGAATTTCTTCACCAAATCCGACTCCTCATCAAGATTCTGCATCGTCGCAAAGGGCCAGAGCCACGAGCTAAACCAGGTATCCAGCACATCACCATCCTGCACCCAGTTCTGAGGGTCACTCGGCGGATCTGCACTGACGTGCAAGTCACCCGCTGACAAGTCATCGAGCGTCAAGGACTCCGCTTCCTGAAGAGCCTCAACCTTTTCCTTCCGATACCAAACCGGAATCCGGTGCCCCCACCAAAGCTGACGCGAGACACACCAGTCCTGAATGCCTTCCATCCAGTTCGCATGCGTCTTGGCCCAGCGTGCCGGACGATAGTTAATTTCACCCTCCGCCACCGCTTTCGCGGTTTCCGCGGCCGATGGATATTTTAAAAACCACTGCATTGAAATCCGTGGTTCGACCGGCACATCCGCCCGCTCGGAGAAGCCCACGTTGTTCTCGTGCTCCTCCACCTTAATGAGCAAACCCATTTCCTCCAGCATCGCCGTGGCTTTCTTCCGCGCCACAAAGCGATCCAAACCATCCAACTCCGGCACTTCCGGACAATTCACCGTCGCGTCCGCGTGAAAGACATCAATGATTTCGAGATCATTCCGCATCCCTATTTCAAAATCGGCCTTGTCGTGCGCAGGCGTGATTTTCAAGGCCCCCGTTCCGAACTCCGGATCCACGTGATCGTCCGCCACCACCGGGATCTCCGCCGCCGGGAAAGGTCGCTTCACCAGCTTTCCGATATATTTCCCGTAGCGCTCATCCTTCGGATTTACCGCCACCGCCACGTCACCCATCAGAGTCTCGGGACGCGTCGTCGCCACTTCCAAAAAATTCCCAGGCTCCTCGACAAGCTCATACTTCATGTAATAGAGCTTCGAATTCTGCTTCTTCGGAATCACTTCCTCATCCGAAAGAGCTGTCAGCGAAACCGGACACCAGTTCACCATCCGCTTCCCTCGGTAAATCAACCCATCGTTAAAGAGATCCGCAAAGACCTTCGCCACCCACTTTGAGTAATCG
>TARA_B110000037_G_scaffold222748_1_pt1 | contig 15031 bp, 17 predicted proteins | sample TARA_B110000037 | Tara Oceans TARA_B110000037 (sample SAMEA4397196) | marine metagenome | biome: Polar Biome; feature: [MIX] marine epipelagic wind mixed layer (ENVO:01000061); material: water (ENVO:00002006), including particulate matter (ENVO:01000060) such as... | depth 10-100 m
CCAGAAGCTCCAGAAGCTCCAGAAGCTCCAGAAGCTCCAGAAGCTCCAGCAGAAGAAGCAGATAAATAATAAAAGTTATTTCTTCTGAGATGATAGAAGATTTTGTGGTAATGGGAAGAATTGGTGGTTCCTTCGGTATTAAGGGATGGTTAAAACTCCAAGTTTTTTCTGAAGAGATAGATACATTAGGTAAATATAAAAATTGGTATCTTTCTAATGATGAAAAAAATTGGAAATTAACAAAGGTTGAGCAGTATAAAATTAGTACAAATAAGGTAAGTGTAAAATTTTATGATGTTGATGACCGAACAACATCAGATCCTTACAAAGGATATTTAGTTGGTGTGCCAAGAGATTCACTGCCCAAGTTGAAAGAAAATGAGTATTACTGGAATGACTTAATAGGCTATAAGGTAATTAATTTACAAGATATTTTATTAGGGCAAGTTGATACATTTTTAGAAACAGGAGCTAATGATGTCATGGTTGTAGAGGGAAGCAAGCAAAGATTAATCCCTTACACTCCAAGTACAATCATAAAAATAGATAAGAAACAGCAAAAAATTGCTGTTGATTGGGATGAAAACTTTTAATAACTTATTTATTTTTGATGTAATTACTCTGATGCCTGAAATGATTTCAGCGCTAACTAGTTATGGTGTAACTGGAAGAGCGTTTAAAGATAAGAGAATTGATATAAATTTATGGAACCCTAGAGATTTTACTAAAGATGCCCATAAAACAGTAGATGATAGACCTTACGGTGGTGGACCAGGCATGTTGATGATGGTAGAACCTTTAGTAAGTACGATTATTGCTGCAAAAAAAAGACAAAAAGATTTAGGTATAAAAAAAAGTATCGTTATCCATATGACACCAAAAGGTAAGGTGCTAGATAATAATTTAGCAAAATATTTATCCAAACAGAAGGGCTTGATTTTAGTTGCTAGCCGTTATGAAGGAGTTGATGAAAGAATAAATAATTGGGTTGATGAGGAAATATCTGTTGGAGACTATGTTACTAGTGGAGGAGAGTTGCCAGCAATGATAGTTATGGACTCTTTGATTAGGCATATACCTGGAGTATTAAATGATATTGAGTCAGCTAATCAAGATTCATTTGTAAATGGTTTGCTTGATTACCCTCATTATACTAGACCATATGAATATGAAGGGTTAAAGACTCCCGATATTTTATTATCAGGTGATCATGAAAAAATTAGAATATGGCGTCTTAAAGAGTCATTAAGATTAACTAGGGCAAAACGCCCTGATTTGTTTGTTGATAAAGTATTAAATAAAGAAGAGTCTCGTCTGCTTGAAGAGCTAATAAAAGAGCAGGAACAAGATTCATGATAATTAAAAAAGGAACTATAAAATGACAAATATAATTGAAACACTTGAGCAAGAAGAAATTGCTCGATTAGGAAAAGTAATCCCAAAATTTGCGCCTGGAGATTCAATTTCAGTTGGTGTGAATGTTACTGAAGGAACTAGAAAGAGAGTTCAAGTCTTTGAAGGAATTGTAATATCTAGACGGAATCGAGGTTTAAATTCATCATTTGTTGTCAGAAAGATATCATCAGGGGAAGGAGTTGAAAGAACTTTCCAGCTTCACTCTCCACTTATAGAAAGTATTACTGTAGAAAGACGTGGTGATGTTAGGCGTGCAAAATTATTTTATTTGAGAGATCGTTCAGGTAAGTCAGCAAGAATTAAAGAGCGTTTAAAATTAAGAGATTCAGACAGTGAATTTGAGACTATACCAGAGATGCTTGCTCCTATAGAGGCAGCTCCAGCAGAAGCAGAAGCTCCAGCAGAAGCAGCTCCAGCAGAAGCAGAAGCTCCAAATAAAAGTGAGCCAAATAAGTAGTAACGGTTGTTTAAAAAAAGCCCCATAAATTGGGGCTTTTTTTTATCTTGAATAGCTTTAGAATAAAAGCAATGGAAAAAAAATATAAACAAAAAACAAGAATATCTCTTTTAGAGAACAAGATGATTGATGAATTTATTGACCACTTGTGGTTAGAGGATGGTTTATCAAAGAATACCTTAGCTAGCTACAGGTCAGACATAATGAATCTTATAGATTGGTTAAGTGAAAATAAAAAATGTAGCTTAATAGATATTTCTCAATCAGATATTCAACAATATCTTTCATACAAATTTCCACTTTCAAAAGCAAGAAGTATTTCTCGATCGTTAGCAACTCTAAGAAGATTGTTTAGATTCTTTTTAAGAGAAAAGAAGATTAGTGTTGACCCTACGCTACAGATACAAACACCTAAAATTCCTAAGTCTTTACCAAAAAGTTTAAGTGAAGATGAAGTAGAGTCACTTTTAGAATCACCCGATATAAAAACAAATTCAGGCCTCAGAGATAGAGCTATGTTAGAGCTTTTATATGCATGTGGCTTAAGGGTAAGTGAGCTTGTTAATATCTTATTAACTGAGGTAAACATTAATGATGGAATTGTTAGAGTAACTGGTAAAGGAAATAAAACAAGGTTAGTCCCAATGGGTGAAGAAGCTTTGGATTGGATGCTAAAGTATTTAAAAGAAGCTAGAGAAGTTATTTTAAGCAATAGAACTTCAAATTTTTTTTTTGTTACTCACAGAGGTGGGGCTATGGCAAGACAAACCTTTTGGCACTTAATAAAGAGATATACCGTCATAGCAAATATTAATAAACCAATATCGCCTCATATCTTAAGACATGCATTTGCTACACATTTAATTAATCATGGAGCAGACTTAAGGGTGGTACAAATGTTATTGGGCCATAGTGATATTTCGACTACACAAATTTATACACATGTTGCACGGGAGAGATTAAAAAAATTGCACAAATCACATCATCCCAGAGGATAATTATCTATTAAGAATAATTCCAACAAAATCAGTGTCAGGTAATATTTTTTGCTTTGAAATTTTCAGGCGAATGCTTTTAAATGAAAAATTATCTTTTAAGTTAGAGATAATTGTTTCTCCAAAAGACTCTAAAAGATGGTGTCTATTTTTTTTTGATATATTTTTAACTATTAATTCAACTTCTGAATAGTCGATAGTCTTTGAAAGGTCATCAGAATCAAATATTTCGCATTCATTAAGTTCTATATCAATATCAATTAGTAACTCTTGAACAATTTTTCTTTCCCAGTCAGGTACTCCTATTATTGTTTTTACTTTTAAGCCATGAAGAAAAATATGATTTGTCATTAAAATTAGTTGCTTTTCCAATATAATATCAACTATGATAAATCAAATATTGATAATATCCATAGCTTATTTGTTAGGAGCAATTTCTTTTGGGATTATTGTAAGTAAGATATTTAAAATATCAGATCCTCGAACTTTTGGATCAAAGAACACCGGAGCTACCAATGTAATGCGTTCTGGAAATAAATATGCAGCAATATTAACTTTAATTGGCGATACTTTAAAAGGTGCTTTAGTTGTAACTTTTGCAATTAAGATAAATCTTACAGATTATGAAATTATGTGCGTGTCTTTAGCGGTATTAATTGGCCATATTTATCCGGTATATTATAAATTCAAAGGTGGTAAAGGCGTAGCAACTGCATTAGGAATTTTGCTTGGACTAAATCAATTACTAGCTTTATCCGTTATTATTATTTGGATTTTAATGTTTTTTATTTTTCGTTATTCATCGTTATCAGCTATAGTAGCCTCGTTAATGGCACCTATTTTTTCTATTTATATTTTTAACGAATCATTAAATATTTCAATTATTTACATACTTATTGCTACACTAATAATACTAAGACACAAACCAAATATCAAAAATTTAATCCAGGGTGTGGAACCAAAATTCAAGTAGATGAATTAATATCAGATAGTCGCCACCTTGGTTTTGTAAGAAATTTATAATCTGTTTTAGCAGACAAGTGATACCTCATTGCTCCGGCTAATGCAATCATAGCGCCATTATCTGTACAAAATTCTAATGCTGGAAAAAATGATTTAAATCCATTATTGTCACAAGATAATGTTAGCTTTTCTCGTAACTTTTTATTGGCTCCAACCCCTCCAGATACGACTATTCTTTTAAGATTAGTTTGTTTTAATGCTTGTAATGATTTTTTTACCAACACATCTGTTACAGCTTCTTGAAAAGCAAATGCAATATCAGACTTTATAGATTCTGTTAACTTAGGTTGCTTTTTAACCAATGTTAGAACTGCTGTTTTAAGGCCACTAAAACTAAAATCAAGACCATGAGAGTTAATAAGTGGACGAGGTAGATTGAATCTATCTTTTCCTTTCTCAGCAAGTAATGATAATGCTGGGCCTCCTGGGTAACTAAGTCCTAATAGCTGAGCTGTCTTATCAAATGCTTCACCAGCGGCATCATCAAGTGTGTCCCCTAAGATTTCATAATTTCCAACCTCATGAACATGTATTATTTGCGAGTGACCGCCTGACACTAAAAGTGCAATAAAAGGGAAATCAGGCTTGTCTTTATCAAGCATTGGAGCAAGAAGATGCCCTTCTAAATGATGGATTGGGATGGATGGAATATTAAGAGAGCACGCTAATGCCTCAGCTACACTACTTCCTACTAAAAGTGCTCCAGATAAACCTGGCCCTGAAGTGTATGCTATTGAATCAAGTTTATTTAATGTTACATCACAAGACTTTAATAATTCGTGGATAAGTGGAATAATATATTTGATATGATCTCTTGATGCTAACTCAGGAACAACCCCACCATAAAGGGCATGAAGATTAATTTGAGAATGCAATTTTTGACCAAGAAGGCCTTTTTCAGAGTCATAAAGCGCTACTCCAGTTTCATCACATGAACTTTCAATTCCGAGAATTAGCATTAGATAACAGTTTTTTTTTATATTAGTTGAAAAAAACCAATATTAGCATTAAAATGAACGCCTTTTATAACTAAGCAAATAAGTAAAAGAAAAAACTTGTTTATTTATGTTTAAAGGTTAATAAAATTTTAAAGAGAAAATTTAATGTCAACAATAAAAGTAAAAGAGAACGAACCATTTGATGTAGCACTCAGACGCTTCAAAAGACTGATTGAGAAAACAGGTCTTATAAACGACTTAAGAGCAAGAGAGTTTTACGAAAAGCCAACTTGGGAAAGAAAGCGTAAAGCTGCCGCTGCTGTTAAAAGACAATATCGTCGTTTAAGAAATCAAATGCTCCCACCAAAATTATACTAAAAATATTATTATGTCCCTTAAAGAAAAAATTACTGAGGACATGAAGTCAGCTATGCGTTCTAAAGAGTCTAGCAAACTTGGTGTAATAAGGTTGCTTTTAGCTGCAATGAAACAAAAAGAAGTGGATGAAAGAGTTGATTTAAATGACGATGATATCCTCAAAATAATAGAAAAAATGTTAAAGCAAAGAAGAGATTCAATAGAAGCTTTCAGCAAAGCAAATAGAAAAGATTTGGTAGACAAAGAAGAGTTCGAAGTTTCATTTCTCCAGCAATATCTTCCAGAACAGTTAAAAGACAGTGAAATTGAAAATATTATTGATGATGTAATTTTAGTTAGTGGGGCTTCAACTATCAAAGATATGGGGCTAGTGATGAGCTCTGTTAAAGCTAAGGTCGTAGGAAAAGCAAATATGGCTGATGTTTCACAAAAAATAAAAATTAAACTTTCTTAGCTTCAAAGTGATACTTAAAATTACTTCCTAATTTTTTTTATTAATATAAAATTAGTAGTATGGCTTTCCCCGAATCCTTTACATTAGAGTTGCTCAATAGAACTGATATAGTCGATATCGTTGATAAACGAGTGCCATTACAAAAGAAAGGTGCAGAGTATTCGGCAAACTGTCCTTTTCATCAAGAAAAAACTCCTTCTTTTACAGTTAGCCCTTCTAAGCAGTTTTACCATTGTTTTGGTTGTGGTGCACACGGCAATGCAATAAGTTTTTTAATTGAACATGATGGTTTGACATTTTTGGATGCGATAAATTATCTCGCAGTTGCTGTTGGGCTTGAAGTTCCAAAAAGTAACTTTCAGTCTCCAGAAAAAAAACAACAAAGTTCAAACTTATTAGAGGCATTAAATATTGCTAATCTCTATTACAAGAATCAACTTAAAAAATCGAGCTTAGCAATAAATTATTTAAAAGATAGGGGCTTGTCCGGTCAAATTGCTAAAGATTTTTCAATTGGTTATGCACCAGATGGCTATGAGAATTTAAAATCTGCCTTCAAAAACTATCAAGATGAAACTTTAATTAAAGCTGGATTAACTAGTAAAAGTGATAGCGGAAAATATTACGATCGTTTTAGAGGCCGTATTATGTTCCCAATTTATAATACAAAAGGAGATGTAATAGGCTTTGGCGGCCGAGTTATAGATTCAGAAAAAGAACCAAAATATTATAATTCACCTGAAACTTCTTTGTTTCAAAAGAAATATGAATTATATGGATTATTAACTTCAAGAAAAGCTATTCACGATGAGGGGTACGCCATTGTTGTAGAGGGTTATATGGATGTTGTTGGCCTCGCACAATTTGATATTAGAAATGTAGTGGCTACATTAGGTACAGCAACCACAGAGTTCCATATTCAAAAGTTAATGCGTTATACCTCAAAAATAATTTTTTGTTTTGATGGAGATCGAGCAGGAAAGTCAGCAGCTTGGAAAGCTATGAATAATTCATTGAGTGCAGTGACTGATAGTATTGAGTTAAAATTTTTATTTTTACCTAATAAACATGATCCCGATTCATTTGTAAGAGAAAAATCAGCAAAAGAATTTCAAGATCTTGCTAAGCATGCATTACCTCTCTCAGAATACATTATTAAATACCTAACGACTGATAATGATTTAATTTCTCAAGAGTCAAAAGTTAAATTTTTAAATAATATAGAACCAATTATATCGAAGATTAATGCGCCAAAACTTTCACTTTTGTTTAAAAAAAGAATAGCTGAACTTGTTAACCTAGATATCAATGAAGTTAATCAGTTAATCGTGAAGGTAAACAGAAAAAAATCACTGATAAGCAAAAAGAGGAACAAAAATATTCAAAGAAAAATTCTTATGTCTAGCACAAGAAAATTCTGTCTTTTAATTATTTTAAACCCGGTTTTAGTAAAAAAAGAAGACCTCAACATGTTTTTTTCTGATCTTCATGAAGCCAAGTTAGCAAATGCAATAGTTGAAATATGCCTCAAAGATGAAAACTATAATGTGGCCTCAATTTTTCATTTTTTATCTAATAGATTTGGTGAAAAAGTTGTTGAAGAATTGAATTCTCAACTTACAACCGTTGGTGAAATGAATTATGAGTCAGAGATTGATGCTTTAAGAGTTAATCTTAAAAATAAGCAATCAGCTTTAGAGAAGAAAAATACATTAAATCAAATTGAAAAAAAGGGTAATACGAGTTCACTGTCAGATGAAGACAAAGATTTTCTAAGAAATATAACTAAGAGATAATTGATTGTTTTTAAATGATTTTAATATGAAAAGACTTAAGCTTTGTATTGATTTAAAGTTAGTATTTTGTTAAAATCCAATGCTCCAAAATTAATAATAAATGTCAAAAGTCATTTCCTTAGACATAATAAAAGGCCATCATGGGAAGACCAAAAAAGAATCCAGCAGATCAAAAAACTAAACGTGTTACGCGCGTTAAGAAGCTAAAAGACCTTTATCAACAGGATGCAACAAATAATCCAGCAGAAGCTGAAAATAGAAGAGCGCAACTTCTGGCACTAATTTCCTTAGGTAAGCAAAGGGGTTATCTTACAAATGCAGAAATAAATGATCATCTCCCTGACGGAGTTTCTGATAGTGAGCAAGTAGAAGGTATTATTGGCATCATAAAAGATATTGGTATTGAGGTTTATGATCAAGCACCAGATGCAGATACATTATTAATGTCAGATGCAGCTGTCCCAGTAACAGATGAAGAAGCTGCTGAGGAGGCTGAGCAAGCTTTAGCAACAGTAGATTCAGAATTTGGTAGAACAACAGATCCAGTCAGAATGTATATGAGAGAGATGGGAACTGTTGACCTTCTTACAAGAGAAGGTGAGATTGTAATTGCTAAAAGAATTGAAGGAGGTATGAGAGCAATGATTCAGGCAATTTCTGCTTCTCCAAATATTGTCGATGATTTAATGAATATGGGCACCAAAGTTAAGAAAAAAGAGCTAGGCGTGGAAGAATTTGTTGATGGACTAATTGATCTTGAGGCAGAAAAAGAATTAGCAAAGCTTGCAGCACCAGTTTTACCCAAGGGAGATGAAGAAGAAGAAGAAGTAGATACTGGAAAAGCAAGCGGGATGGCTCCAGAGGAATTAGCTAAATTTACAGATGAAGTTTTAAAGCGTTTTGAGGTAATTAAAAAAGCTCATAAAAAACTTGCAGATCTACGTAAGAAAAATAAATGGACGGATGATGATCTTTATAAAAAACACCAAGAAATAATTATAAAAGAATTAGAAAATTTTAGATTTGCATCTAAATTCGTTGAATTATTATGCGATAAGATAAGATATTTTATGGCTCAAATACGAAATATTGAAAAAACTATTATGGAGTTTTGCGTCTTACAGTCGAAGATGCCAAGAGCACATTTTAAGAAAAGTTTTCCAGGTAATGAGACAAATGTTGAATGGCTTTTAGAAGAAATTAAGGTGAAGAAACCATATGTTGAAAGGCTTCTTGAATTAAGGCACGATATTATTGATCAGCAAACTAAGTTGATTGATCTTCAAGAAGAAGCTGGAATTCCAATTAAACAGTTTAGAGAAATTAACCTAAACATGACACGAGGCGAAACTAAGGCAAAAAAAGCTAAACGTGAAATGATTGAAGCTAATTTAAGATTAGTAATATCAATTGCAAAAAAATATACAAACCGTGGCTTACAATTCCTTGATTTGATTCAAGAAGGAAATATTGGATTAATGAAGGCTGTAGACAAGTTTGAATACCGAAGAGGGTATAAATTTTCGACCTATGCTACTTGGTGGATTAGGCAGGCAATTACAAGATCAATTGCTGACCAAGCGAGAACAATTCGTATTCCAGTTCATATGATAGAAACTATTAATAAAATGAATCGTATTTCAAGGCAAATTTTGCAAGCAACTGGCAATGAACCAGAACCGTCAGAGTTAGCTGAGAAAATGGAAATGCCTGAAGATAAAATAAGAAAAATATTAAAAATATCAAAAGAACCTATCTCAATGGAGACACCTATAGGAGACGATGAGGACTCCCATTTAGGTGATTTTATTGAAGATGTTGGAACTCTTACTCCTGGAGATGCTGCGATATATACTAGTTTAAAAAATGTTACAGCTGAGATTTTAGAAGGCTTAACTCCAAGGGAGGCGAAAGTTTTAAGAATGCGATTTGGGATTGAAATGAATACTGATCACACATTAGAAGAAGTTGGTAAGCAGTTTGATGTCACTCGTGAGCGTATTAGACAAATAGAGGCAAAAGCTTTGCGTAAACTTAGGCACCCAACTCGCTCTGAAAGACTTAAGAGTTTTTTAGAGGGTAAAGAGTAAAAAGTTTGGGCTCATAGCTCAGTTGGTTAGAGCAGGGGACTCATAATCCCTTGGTCCCAGGTTCGAGTCCTGGTGGGCCCACCAATAATTAAAAAGCACTTAGAGCATTACCGCTTTAAATGCTTTTTTTTATTCATTTTTATATTTTAAAATTGCCATAAATACCATGCAGCAATAGACTTATATGGATGCCAATCACTTGCAATTAAATCTAAATTCTTTGGCTTAATTGGGTTTTTAAGTTTTTTAAGTTTTTGGTAATTATTTCTAATTGCTAAATCACTAGAAGGCATTATGTTTATAAAGCCAAGATTGAAAATCATCAACATTTGTATTGTCCATTCTCCAACACCTTTTATAGGAATTAGTTTTTTAATTACTTCCTCTTCTGTCATTCTTTGTAATTCTTGTCGATTTGGAAAATTTCCTAAATATGACATTTCTGAAATTTTAATAATGGTATTCAGTTTATTTAATGATATCCCACACGCCTTTAATTTTACGTGATTACTATTTAAAATTAAATCAGCACTTGGGAATTTGTTCTCAAAAAAAAATAAAAATTTGGTGTAAATGCTGTTTGCTGCTGCTGGGGATAATTGTTGAAATATTATAGATTTAATAAGTGACTGCCATGGTAGCAATTCACTATTAATTTTCAGTTCGCATCTACCAACTCTGGTAACTAGACAGTTCCAGTCGCTGTCCACCTTCTTAAGGAATAAGAATGCTTTTTGATAATCTTTGTTATTTTTACCAGTTGATAGGTTTTCCAGCATAATCTATATACCGACCAGAGTTATTAGTTGATAATTTTTCAATTTGGTTAATCATCCCTTTAACGCTTTCATTGACATCAATCCAAGCACCTGCTCCACCCATATCCGTTCTTACCCAGCCTGGATGAAGTGTTAAGGTTGAAATTCCTTGGCCTAATAGGTCATGACTTAAGCTACGCATCATGCTGTTAAGAGCAGTTTTGCTTGTTCTGTAAATATAGGAGCCACCACTTGTATTATCATCAATACTTCCCATTTTACTGGTGATGGAGATAACTTTCTTTGACTCACCGTTTAACAAATGAGGTAAGAAATTTTGAATTATTTCAAATGGAGCAATAGTATTAATAAGAAAACTATCCACCCAATCATCTTTATTAATATTACCTAAGGTACTTGATCTATAGATACCAGCATTATTAATTAGAATATCAATGGGTTGGTTTTGAAGAGATTTTGAGAGTACATTTATCTGATCTGTATTTCCTACATTCAGGGCATATATTTGAATAGAGTCATTTTTTTTACTCAAGGAATACAGATCATTGGCATCATCTGTATTTCTGCAACATGCAATAACGTTATAATTATTTTCACTATAGTGCTTAACAAATTCAAGACCTAAGCCACGATTAGATCCTGTGATTAATACTGTTTTCATTTCAGCTATTCCTTTCAATTAAACTTTATTGTTAATTTTAAGTCTATAATATTCTAAATATTAATTTTAAAGGTAATATTTAATTATGATATCGAGATTTTTATTAATCATTTTTGTTTTAATGGCAGCCAACGCTTATGCTGATGAATTAGATCAATACTGTACACTTAGCTTATCCGAAGGAAATTTTCATAAAACAGACTGTAGTGTTAATAGTTCTTATGAAGGAAAAAAATATTGTTTTGGTAATATAAAATCAAAATCTATTTTTTTAGAAGATCCGAAAGAAACTCTTAATCAGGCTCTGGCATTTTATAAAGAGAATAAGGAAGTAAGCCGAGAAAAAATCTCTCAAGCAGATGCTAATGATATCCTAGATGATCCAGACTGTAATTTCTCTCATAAAGATTTGGGTTACTTGGATTTTAAGGAAAAAGATTTTACGCATTGTACAATGATTAATACTAGTTTCTTTGGCGCCGATCTAAGGGGAGCCAATTTGGCAGGGGCTAATCTTCAGCGAGCATACCTTAACTTAGCTAGGCTTGAAAAAGCAAATTTTACTGGAGCTATACTTATTGAAGCCACTATCTTTCAGCCAATATTTGGTCAAACAAATTTTAAGGGAGCTAACTTAACAAATGCAAGAATGATTGGTACTTTAGGTAATGTTGATATGTCAGGAGCTTTAATAGTTAATGGTAAATTTGGATTAGATGTTGGTAACCAGCCCATGGGACAAATGAAATTTGATTCCTCAGGTGGAAAATTTAATAATGCTAATTTTGAAGGTGCTGACTTAAATATTGCCAGTTTTATTTTTGGCGATCTAAGAGGCGCTAATTTAAAAAATACTAATCTTTATCGTGCAGAACTTGTTCAAACCGATCTTCGTGGAGCAGATTTAACTGGAGCAAACTTCACACAAGCAAATGTTGATGGAGCTGATTTTGAAGGAGTTATTGGACTTGATAAGGCTATTGGGTTTGATACTGTTCAAGGAAAGTGTAAAAACTGTCAATAAAAAAACGCCCTAATATAAGGGCGTTGTTTCATGAAACTAATTTAAATTAATTTACTGCCGCTTTTAGCGCAGCTCCTGCTTTAAATGATGGCACTGTTCTTGCTGGTATTTTTAGTTCGGCGCCTGTTTGAGGGTTACGACCTGTTCTAGCAGCTCTTTTAGCTGTTTTGAATGTGCCAAACCCAATAAGAGTTACTGTATCGCCTTTAGCTAATGCTCCTGTGATAGTAGCTACTGCCGCATCAACTGCTCGCCCTGCATCCGCTTTTGTAGAACCTGTGTGTCCTGCAACTGCTTCAATTAATTCACCTTTGTTCATAAAAATCTCCCATGTTTAAATTTATTAATTTCTTAAAAGCCTTGCTATACAGTGCTATTCGCAAGGTTTAAATTACTTTGCCTTTTTTAAAGTTTGTTGTCAAGAAGAAATAATTATTTTTTGATTAGTGCACTAATTACTTTTATGTTTGTTGTCAAGAAGAAATAATTATTTTTTTATTTTGATTAATGTTACAATATTCAAATGAAAAAAAGAGAATTAATTAAAAAAAAACATGGTGGATTGAGGTTTGGTTCAGGGAGAAAAAAAGGCAGTGGACCTTACGGAGAAGCAACAAGTGTAATGCGTATCCCCCAAAGTCGAGTGATAGATATAAAAAAATATCTTACGATGTCACATCATAACAATATAAGGGATATTAGTTTAAGTTCCACAGAGCTTACTTATAAGCCTCTGTTTTTATTTGGACACAAAGTCCCGGCAGGTTTTCCTTCACCAGCAGATGATTACGTTGAAAAGAGATTAGATTTAAATGAATATTTGATTAAACAGTATGATTCGACTTTTTTTGTCAGAATTAAAGGAGATTCAATGATTGATGCTGGGATTAATGACAATGATATTGTGATTGTAGATCGCTCAATAGAGGCTACTCTGGGTGACATTGTTCTTGCATCAGTAGATAGTAATTTTACCGTCAAAACTCTTTCAAAGAATAAATTATTTCCTAGACTTTTACCTGCGAATGACAAGTACAAACCTATTCTAATTACTGAAAATATGGAATTTGAGATATGGGGGGTAATCACTGGAGCGGTAAGGAAGTTTAAGTGACTAAATGATTGCTTTAGTAGATGTTAATAATTTTTATGTAAGTTGTGAGCGATTATTTGATCGTAGGTTAAATAACAGGCCTGTCGTTGTTTTAAGTAATAATGATGGCTGTATTATTTCAAGAAGCAATGAAGCTAAGATTCTAGGAATAAAAATGGGGACCCCCGTCTTTAAAGTAAAAGAATTGCTTAAGGAAAAAAATGTTATTACATTGTCGTCTAACTACACATTATACGCAGATATGAGTGAGCGGGTAATGAGGGTACTTTCTGAGTTTACAGGCCATCAAGAAATTTACTCTATTGATGAATGTTTTTTGGATTTAAGGGGACACCGACAATTAGATGATTTAGGACAAGAGATAAGAAATAAATTATGGAGGTGGCTTGGCATGCCTGTTTGTGTTGGTATAGCCCCTACAAAAACATTAGCTAAATTTGCAAATCATTGTGCAAAAAAGAAATTATTATGGAATGGTGTATGTGATTTATCTAATCTCGTAGACAGCCAAGTAAATAAAATAATGAGTAAAACTGAAGTAGGAAAAATATGGGGAGTTGGGAATAAAACTGCATTTAAGCTGAAAGCTATAAATATAAATTCAGCACTTGATTTAAAGCTAGCTGAAAAAAAATATATTAAAGATTTATTTAATATCAATATAGAGAAAATAGTTTATGAGCTCAATGAAGTTTCTTGTTTCCCGATAACACCCAAGCCTTCAATAAAAAAAGAAATTATTGTATCTAGAAGTTTCGGACATTCTGTAAGTACATTAAAAGAAATGAGTGAAGCTGTTACAACTTTTACGACGCGAGCATCACTCAAGGCCCGTAAGCAAAATACAATTGCTAGTAGTGTAGCTGTTTTTATTAATAGCAGTCTTTTTAATAAGAGCGTTAATTATTATGCAAATACTATGAAGATCAATCTGCCAGTTCCATCAAATAGCAATCATTTGATTTTACCAAGTGCATTATTCGTATTGCGCTCAATATTTAGATCAAATATTAATTATACGAAATGTGGAGTCTTATTGTTGGGGTTAGAAAGTACTGATAGTAAACAAGAGAATCTTTGGTTGAGAGAAAGTGATAAAGATCTTAAGCTTACTAAAGTTATAGATGAGATTAACTGTAAATTTGATAAATTAAGTCTTCGTTCAGCGATACAACCAACAAAGCCTATTTGGAGGTTGAAGCAGTTAAAAAAAAGTCCGGCATTTACAAGTTCATGGAAAGAATTAATAGTTGCGAGGTGACAAACTTCAGGGACTTGGTTTTAGTTGAATAAAATTATCATTTTCTTGAAGATGAACTTTCCAGCCTTCAAAATATAGCTCACTAATATTTGGGTTCAACTGAATGTTAAAGGGAGCTTTTCCTCTATGAGTAACCTTTCCTCCGGCTTCAATTTCGTACTCTCGAAAATTATTATCTGCATCTATAGTGCATATGGTTTGTTTGTCAAAAGAAATGATATGGAAATAAGTGGATGGCTTTTCAGGTAATCTGGTGGAAAATTTTTTTGTTGCTGTTGACTTAACAGTACATAAGAAATCAATTTGACTATTAGACTTTTCAATATCGGGTAATTCATTGTTAAGAGTAGGTAAAGGTGGTTTAATTGGTGGTAAAGGTGTTTTAATTAATGAATTAACTGTCATAGGACCATCATTAGATTGTTCATTATTAATCTGATTTTCAATAATTGAAGAATCATCAGGATTTATAGTTGTCGATGTATTTTCTTCTATATCATTTAGATTATTTGAAAAAAAAACTATTAAATAATAAATTATAATAAAAAATAATAGAATTATAGGAAGAATGTATTTTCTATTTCTTTTAAATAAAGAAACGGATTGATCAACATTGTTTGTTATCGTGGAATCATTTTCATTATC
>TARA_B110000037_G_scaffold205512_2_pt1 | contig 14995 bp, 11 predicted proteins | sample TARA_B110000037 | Tara Oceans TARA_B110000037 (sample SAMEA4397196) | marine metagenome | biome: Polar Biome; feature: [MIX] marine epipelagic wind mixed layer (ENVO:01000061); material: water (ENVO:00002006), including particulate matter (ENVO:01000060) such as... | depth 10-100 m
ATACCCGAGATATTTAACCTTTGTGATAAATATCAATGTCCGGGAATGGTCCTGACAGATTTACTGATTTCTGAAGGCACCTGCAGCGTCGACCCTGATGAAATCGATTTCCACCCCGAAATCGATCGTGGTGAATTGATCCTTCCCAATGGAAATAGTGATTCTAAAAACCCTTATGGTGGCTCCAACGATTCTTCCTACCTGCGCTATGAAGATACCCCAAGTGGAATCTCACCTCGGGCTGTCCCTGGCGTGCCAGGTCACATTCATGTGGCGGCGTCGGATGAACATGATGAAGATGGCACGTTGATTAGCGATGAGTTTACCAACCCCCATATACGCCGTAGGATGGTTGAAAAGCGCGCCCGGAAGATGGAAACCGTCCTGGCGCAGATTGAGCCGCCGAAACTTTTTGGACCTGCGAGCGCCTCAGTAACACTGATAGGCTGGGGTTCAACCGAAGGCGTCATTCAGGAAGCCATAGAAATATTGGCCGGCGAAGAAGGAATTGTAGCCAATAATCTGCAGGTTAAATGGATTCTGCCCCTTCATGGTGAGGTCATTACTCAAATTCTTTCTGAAAGCAAACACACCATTATAATCGAGCAAAATTACAGTGGTCAATTTGCACGATACCTAAGGTCTGAAACCGGGTTTGCTCCAACTGGGCATATACGCAAATACGACGGCGAACCCTTCATGCCACACCATCTTGTGGAAGCCGTTAAAGAACAGCTTTCAGGAAAAACCAATCTTTCGGTTCCGCAACACGAACTTATAGTCTAAGAAATAAATATGAGCACTGTTATTGAAGAGGCTACTGAGCCCATCGACCTCAACAAGAATTCTTACAAAGGCAAGATTCATCCGGATTGGTGCCCTGGCTGCGGCGATTTTTCGGTTCTGGCAGCGCTGCAAAAGGCTTTGTTTGAACTTGAATTGCAACCTCATCAGGTGCTCACAGTCAGTGGCATAGGCTGTTCTTCCAATCTTCCGGGATTTATAAACACCTATGGTATGCATACGCTCCATGGGCGTGGTCTGGCCGTTGCCGCTGGCGCCACGCTAGCTAATCATGAATTAAAGGTGATTTCAACAGGTGGCGATGGAGATGGCTTTGGTATTGGCTGCAATCATTTCATCCACAATATGCGCCGGAATGTTGATTTGACCTACCTTGTCATGGATAACCAGATTTACGGACTGACGACCGGTCAAGTATCTCCTACGAGCAGAAAAGGGATGAAAACAAAGAGTTCACCCGAAGGGAGCATTGAAAATCCGATCAATCCTCTTCCCCTGGCAATTGTCGCAGGTGCCACCTATGTGGCGCGCGGCTACAGTGCTAAACAAAAGCATTTGGTTGAAATAATAAAGGGAGCTATAATGCATAAGGGCTTTGCGTTCGTGGATGTCTTTAGCCCCTGTGTCACTTACAACAAGGATAACACTTACAAATGGTTTAATCCGCGGATTAAGATTCTCGAAGATGAAGGCCACGATCCCACCGATTTCCATGCATCCATGGATAAGGCCTATGAATGGGGTGAAGAAATCCCGATAGGGCTCTTTTGGAAACGAGACGATCTGCCATCAATGGACGAACTGGAACCAATCCTCGAAGAGGGTGGACCCCTAGCCTACCGTAAACTCGGTATCACCGAAGAACAGGGCCAAGCCTTAATAGACGAGATCATGTAGGTCGAGGTGTTTTCTGCCTGAACGCGAAATTGGTCAGGTAGAGTTCCAACTGCTTTGGGTTTTCCTAGCCGTTCCTTGAAAATTATTTTTTGAGGGACATGAGCGCAAATGTGATTTGTTGTATTATACCTCTTTTCAATGAAAAGAAGTATTATTGATTATTAGCCTGTCCCTATTTATACACTCACTCCGGGTTCCTCTCTACAAAAGCCAAAGTAGACTTCGGTGTATTTGACCCAAAGGGAATAAAGCTCTTTAGACACTACCGCTAAAATAGCGTGTAGACGAAAGGAGCTGCAGAGCTGCCAGCGAATATGATCAGGCTTCCAAGAAGCAGCAGTATTAAAAGGAGAGGGAGCAACCAGTATTTCTTGTTTTCCTTAGCGAAGCCCCAGAATTCTCTAAGAAGACCGCGGGAACGTTGGTTCTCGATCTCATCTATACTTTGTTTTTCTCCGGTATTCTCGGACATGTTGCTCAGGAAATTTCGTTGGCTTAGTACTGCCTAAAGTAGGAAGATAAATCCCGCTTCGCTTTGTTGTCGACCCAATAACTTGGCCGGTTCCTATTCAGAGGTGTCAAAGGTGACTGGCGACGAACGCATTTCATCAGTAGAGCCGTGGGAACGATGATTGCGTAGTACATCAAAATCAAGGAAACGAGGCTGAGACACCATTCGATTGAAGCGCTCACACTGTGCCATGCAATATGGATCGCTGCACCCGCTTTCAACGAAAGGATGGATAAGGCGAATGCGAGCGTCGCGATGCTGCAGAATACATAGAAAGGCGTCAGGCTAAACGAATCTTGGAAGATATAGGAAATACCGGAGAGAACCAGGCCGGATAGCGGTAAACCGAACAAGAGCGTTGTAGCGAATTTCCTTATACTTCGCTTGTCGGGATGGGTATCGATTTTTCTAAGTGCGATCATTGCGCTTTTCCAAAGTAGTTTTATTAATCGAGTTTGAAGTTTTCTATGTGGGTTCGAAATCGCTCGAGAAGCTCTTCCGGCTGAGAATCTCTGTGAAGGACGAAGTCCTCAATTACGAGCGTATCCATTTCAGTGGCGAGAAAGCAGCGAATTGCGTCCATCGGCGTGTTGACGATAGGCTCTCCGCGCACGTTGAAGCTTGTGTTTACGAGGACTCCACAACCCGTCGCTTCCTTAAAGGCTTGGAGCAGCTTGAAATACCTTCCTCCACGTTGCGCATCCACGGTTTGGATTCGCGCTGACATGTCTACATGCGTTATCGCCGGAAGATCGGAGCGCCGAACATTAACACGCTTGGTCAAATCAGCGTCTTCCATAAGTTTTCTTTCTTCTTCTGCTAATTGGGCTCGGATCGTTTCGTTTATCGGCGCAACGATAAGCATGTAGGGGGACTCCTCTGCCAAATCGAAATAGAGAGGGGCGTCTTCTGTTAGGACGCTGGGCGCGAAGGGACGAAATGATTCTCGGTATTTGATTTTCAGATTCATTCGGGACTGCATGTCGCTTGAGCGCGGGTCGCCGAGAATACTCCGCCCACCAAGGGCTCTGGGCCCGAATTCCATGCGCCCATTGAACCAACCCACGATTTTACCCCCTGCGATGCGTTCAGCCGTCGACTTGAGAAGCTGTTCCTCGTCGCTATAGCGTTCATAGTGAGCTCCGACGGCTTTCAGAGCTTTCTCGATTTCATTGGGCGAATAGCTCGGCCCCAGTCGCGATCCTTCCATCGAGTCCTGAGGCGAAATTTCTCTTTTCCTATTTAAGAGCTGGTAGTACGCAAAAAGAGCGGCTCCCAATGCGCCGCCTGCGTCACCCGAGGCGGGTTGAATCCATATTTTTTTGAATAAGCCCGATTTGAGAAGCTTCCCATTGGCGACACAATTGAGTGCGACCCCTCCGGCCAGGCAAAGATTGTCGGCTCCCGTTATCTTTTTAGCCTGTCTACAAACATTGAGTACGAGGCGTTCAGCCACGACTTGAATACTAGCCGCGAGGTCCATGTGTTCCTGTCTAATGGTATTCTCGGGGCGCCGTCTTTGAAAGCCGAAAAGGCGTTCGAACTCTTTGCCTACCATCGCCAGCGTATACGGATAGGTGAAGTAATCCATGTTTAGAGCGAAGGAGCCGTCCTCCTTTACGTCGAGCAGCTTCTCTTCTATTTGGGAGACGTATTCTGGGTGCCCGTAAGGAGCGAGACCCATGAGCTTATATTCTCCGCTGTTCACTCGAAAGCCGAGGAAATAGGTGAAGGCGCTGTAGAGCAACCCAATGGAGTGAGGAAACTTCAGGCTCTTAAGCATTTCGATGCGATTGCCTTCGCCGACGGCGATACTTGTCGTATCCCATTCTCCCACACCGTCCAGTGTTACGATAGCGGACTTCTCGAAAGGGCTCGGAAAGAAAGCGCTGGCAGCGTGCGACATGTGGTGCTCGATAAAGAGAATCGGACTGTCAAAGCCTTTCCCGAGGGCCTTGCGAATGACCCGTGGGTGGTGAAGTTTCGTCCTCAGCCATTGCGGCATCGCCTTGCAGAAAGAGCGAAACCCACGTGGCGCGTAAGCCAGATAGGTCTCAATGAGCCTGTCGAATTTCAGAAAGGGTTTTTCGTAAAAGGCAATGTAGTCGATTTCTTTAGCGTCCGTCTCCGAATGTTCGAGGCAGTAGGAAATCGCATTGTCGGGGAAACGTTCGTCATGCTTTATTCGAGTGAATCGTTCCTCTTGGGCCGCTGCCTCGATTTTGCCTTCGCGAACGACCGCGGCGGCGCTATCATGATAAAAGGCGGATATTCCTAAGATTGTTTTTGACATATATAGTCTAGTGAAAGGAAAGCGTTCAGTAACGATTGCTTGCCAATTCGATAGGTTCCCAAACGCAGTCCATTGATTGAATCCGATCTACTGCCGGTCGTATGCAGGGATTTTTGAATGAGAGTCTTTTAAGGGGGGGCGGCGATAGCAAAGCTAAAAAAGGGCCTTTTTTAGCTTTGCAAAGCGGAGCGAATCCAATAAGAAAACCTCTCTTTTTCACCCTACCTCAACCCTCATGAATCGCAGAAGATTTCTGAAAACGACCAGTCTGGCAACTGCAGCAGCAACACTTCCAGCATGGTACATCGAAGAGTGCCTGGCCCAAAATGAAGTTCCCCGTCCTAGATTGGCGAACGATCGTCTGGGTGTCGCCCTCGTTGGTTGCGGGGCTCGTGGGAGCAGCGTTGCCGAAGCGGCCGTGTACTACGGAGAAATGGTCGCTATCTGCGACGTCGACGATGCCCAACTCGCTAAAGCGAAGGGAAAGTGGCCCAAAGCGAAAGCCTTCAAGGATTTTCGGAAAGTTATGGAGTTGAAGGAGGTCGATGTCGTCGTCTGCGGCACGGTCGATCATTGGCATACGCTGGTCTCGCTCGCCGCGATGAGGGCGGGAAAAGATGTTTATTGCGAGAAACCGCTGACCCTTACCATTGATGAAGGCAAACATTTGGTCGCCGCGGAAAAAGCGACCGGCCGCATATTGCAAACAGGTACGCAACAGCGCAGCGATCCCCGATTTCGGCTAGCCTGCGAGATCGCCCGCAATAAAATCATCGGAGAGCTCAAAGAAATCGACGTTTACCTCCCAGCCGGTCAACGATTGGGTCCTTTCAAGTCAGGCCCCGTCCCCAACGGAATGGACTGGGATATGTGGCAGGGACAAACATCCTACGTGGACTATGTTAAGGAGCGGGCCCATAGACTTTTCCGTTATTGGTGGGAGTACTCCGGCGGGACTATGACCGACTGGGGAGCCCACCACAATGACATCGCTTTGTGGGCAACCGGCTTCGAGCGAAGTGGCCCGGTCTCAGCGGAAGGACGGGCGCTTATCGACATGATTCCAAGAGGCTTCACCGCCGCCAGCCAGTACGAATTGGAGTATGTCTACCCGAATGGCGTTAAGCACCGATGCAAAAGCACATTGGCCAACGCCTGGAATGGCGCAGTCGTCGATCCAAACGGCCAACAACATGGACTGCGTCTTACGGGTACCAACGGTTGGGTTTGGGTAACTCGTGGGGCCATCGAAGCGAGTGATCCTGATATCTTGACTACCCCGCTCCCTTCAAACGCCGAAAGACTCTACAAGAGCGATAACCACATGACCAATTTCGTTGAATCGGTGCGCTCCCGCAAAAAGGCGATCTGCGACGCGGAGATTGGCCACAAGTCGGCGACCATGTGCCATCTGGGCGTCACCGCAGTTCGTCTGGGCCGGAAAATAGAGTGGAATCCAAAGAGGGAATCGTTTAATGGCGATAAAGAAGTCGCTAAGACGATTTCGCGCCCAATGCGAAAGCCTTGGGACTACGATATGGTTTAGGAATCCAAATAGGAGCCATACCTCCGTTGCTATGAAAATGGAGTCGGCGATGGGACTCGAACCCATACATTAGGTTTATTAGGAATCTATAATAACTTTGCATATCAGCAAGTTATGCATTCATGCTTTCAAATTCAGTTTCTAGAAACCGGCATATACTGACATATCCTGCAATCAATCTGATAGGAATTGATAGGAAATTCAATTGTGTTGATAGGAAATTCAATTGTTCCGATTTGATTCGGATGAGAGGCTAAAGGTTGATTTCGCACTATCAAGTTAGAAATGCCGTGGATTATTAGGATAACAAGGCTTTATCGGTACCGTTGGTCGATTTCTATGGCTCGTATCTCTTTTGTGTCCCAATGTATTTTCTTGCCGGAGCGATACGCGACGTTGCCGAGGTGGTTGGCCTCGGTTAACAATCCTGAGTATTCAAAATTACACATGGTTGGAGCACCGCCTTTGCATGCGACGACCCAGTCTTCGTGATGGCCGTTGGCCGAACGTGGAATGAACGGATCAGGACCTTTGAAGTCGGCGAATTTTTCTTCCGGCAGCAACACGTGTTTGTTGTAGTCGGACAACAATATGCCCTTGTCGCCGATGAACAGATGTCCGTTGGCCCATTGAGGAATAGCGTTATTCTTCCAGATTTGAGGCTTTTCCAATCCCTGATGCCAGGGCAGTTCCACCAGTGGCAATTCGTCGCGAGCGCCGTATTCATAAATCGCTTGCATTGAAGCGTGAGCCATATGGGCATGAGGTTTTGGTGCCTTGGCTTCGACCGTTAGCGGCGCTTCGAGTTTCAGGGCCCAGAAGGGCAGGTCGATGAAATGGCTGCCCATGTCGGACATAGTGCCGTTTCCAAAGCCCCACCAGCGGTACCATAAAGGACCCTCGAAATAATCGTTGTGGAATGGCGCGTTCCAGCGTCAACGTCCCGCACCGTAACGCTCCGCGTCAGTTCCGTGGATGAAAAATCTTGGACGTAAGCGACAAACAGCTTTTACACACATCCAAATTTTGAATACAAAATTGTCAGAACAGCAGTGAGCAACTGCTTCTTCGAGCAGTATTTCGCCTTTTGGAAATTCGCTCAATTAGATTGGCTCCAAAAAGGTGTCGCGCAAGAGTAGCGAACCCTCTAAGTCTCCTTCCTCCCAATAATCCCATCTCCATGAATCCCCTTCAATCCCTCACAATCGCCTTAGCAGGATGGCTTCTGACCGCATCAAGCGGTTTTGGTGACGATAGCGTTACTATTCCCACCATCCACCATCCCAACATCGCCAAGATCACCTTGTTCGCCCAGGACCCGGATATAGTAACCCCGACTGGCATCGCGGTCGCGCCTGACGGACGAGTATTCGTGCAAGAGAATCATACCCATAAGCGGGCTCGAAACTACGGCGGTCCCGCGACTGATCGCATATTGATTTTCGAAGATAGCGACGGCGATGGCAACGTTGATCGGCGATCTGTTTTCTACGAAGGACTCGAGTTTAGTACGGACTTACTCTTCGCCGCAGATGGCAGTTTGTACGCAACAACCCGCTGGGACGTCCTTCGCTTCCCCAATGCCGCAAATCTCGAAAAGGCAACCGCTCCTCCGGAGCTAGTGATTCACTGCGACACGGAAAGCGACTACCCGCACGATGGCGTGGGCGGTCTCGCTATTGATCCGGGCGATCCAATGTGGCTCTATTTCGGGTTCGGCGAAAATATAGGAAAGGACTATACCTTCGTCGGGACTGACGGGACGCGCATCTCGGGTGGAGCCGAAGGCGGTTCGACCTACCGCTGTCGGCTCGACGGTTCGGAATTGGAACGCCTCTCTACAGGACACTGGAACGCCTTTGGCATGACCTTCGATCTCGCAGGCAATTTGTTCTCCACTGACAACGACCCGAGCGGCAATCCTCCAAATCGCCTTCTCCACATTGTCAAAGGAGCCGACTTCGGCTACGAAAGGCGCTACGGTCGCTCCGGTCGCCACCCTCTTGTCACGTGGACTGGGGAATTCCCAGGAACGCTCGGCATGGTCACCGGTCTGGGCGAGGCCTCCTGTGGCATAATCCCTTTCGGCTCTAATCAATTGCTCGTCGCTTCTTGGGCCGACAACCGCGTCTACCTACATTCGCTAGAACCCCGCGGCAGCAGTTTCTCGGCTCCCAGGGAACTATTTCTTTCAGGGACCACTTCGTTTCGTCCCGTGCACTTTAGCTACAATTATGACGCCAGTGTTCTCTATTTCTCGGACTGGGTTAAGGGCGATTATGCAGTTCACGGCAAAGGACGCATTTGGCGCGTCGAACTCAAAAAGCCCATAGACCTCGCCCCTGGCCCCCGGCAGAAAAAGTCCGTGATGACGCATCAGGAGGCTTTCCGCAATCTCGGCGACTCCGACCCATACGTCAGAACCGAAGCGGTAGGAATTATCGCCCAGGACCCTCGAGAGAACTGGAAAGCAATCGAGAATCCAATCGCTCGCGCCCACTTCGCCGTCGCCCTTCGCCGCTCTAGCAAGCCAGAGGCATTAGTACACATTTCCGACCTGCTGGACGACCCCGACGAGCAAGTCTGTTTTGTCGCCGTAAAATGGATATCGGATGACAAAATCACAGAACACAAAGCGCAATTACTCGAACAACTGAACCGCACCACTCTTTCCCGGAAACTCATGTTCGCGATCCTAGCGGCTCAGCAGCGTCTGGACGGAACGAAGCTGTCCGACCAACCGACCTCCAAACAGCTGGTGCCGATTCTAGAAGATCAACAAAAGCCCGCGTCACTCAGAGCTCTCGCTCTCAGTCTGATATCGACTGACGATATAGAACTCGATAAGCTAAGATCCTTCGCCCTAAACGATTCCACCGAATTACGCCTTGAAGCGGTTCGAAGTCTTCGAAATTTCGGAAACCGCAAATCGCTCGAAATACTCGCTTCAATCGCAAAAAGCGCTGCTCAATCAGATCAAATTCGAGCCGAAGCAATCGTGGGACTAGCCGTCTTTCCCGAAGCCCATCAAACGCTCCTGGAAAGCCTCAGTCGAGACCATTCCAGCTTCGTTGCCGAGGAAGCTTTACGTGCCCTCTCCGCAGGTGGACTCGGCAAACGCTCCCTTTCACCCAAACCCAACAACCAGGATCCAGTCCAGTGGCAAGCAATGCTCGACGAACTGCCAGGTAAGGGCAATCCTGATACAGGCCGCCGCCTCTTTTTCCATCCCCGGCTCGCCACCTGTTCCAGTTGCCATCAAATGGAAGGTCGAGGGCGTCGAGTTGGCCCCGATCTCAGCACGATCAATCGACAGACCGGAATAGACGCCACCTGGTTACTCACCCATATACTCAATCCCAATGAGACCGTAGCTCCGCATTACCTACCCTGGCAGGTTACTACCAAGGATGGCTCTCAAACAATGGGATTCGTATTGCGAAAGGCCGGTGCCCAAGAAGTCTATATCGGAGTCGATGGAAACGAGTTCACCGTACCGAAAGCGCAAATCACTCACAGCGAAGAGCTTCCGTTTTCCATCATGCCTCCCGGGCTACTCTTGCCGCTCCAACCCACCGAAATCCGCGACTTAATCGCCTATTTGCTGGAGAAACGATAGGCTTCGCATGAGCAGAGTGTTCCGCTATCGAGCCGATCCGCAATGAGTCTCAACCCAATCAGACAGGGCAACGAAGCCCCGGCGTGCAGCGATGGCTTGAGCTTTTATTTAGGGGACCCTATAGTAGGGTTAGCAATAAGATATCCAATTGCCACAATCTCAGACTCGTCATTTCATACGTGACTAAATCGAACCGAATCGTTTGAGAAAGGCTTCGGTGGAGAAGCCGACGAACATGGCTCCGTCTTTTTCGGGATCAACAACAACAGGGGAAGTTCCTGGAGGGCGGATCGCTTTCATGCGGGCGTCACATGCAGCAACGGCAGGCAGCGCAGCTAGGGCTTTCTCGCCGAGCAGCTCGACCGCTCGGGCGGCGTGCTGGACCGCAGCTAGGTCCTCTTCCTCCAAAGCGACGGCGAGTGCTGAAATGGATTTCTCAATACATCCGTGACGGGCGAGCGCGTTGGCCGCTTCGATGCGCACGTTGGGGACGCTATCGTCAAGGGCCTTTGTCAGGGCATCGATCGCTTCCGGAGAAAGCGATTCCGCCGCGCTGAATCCAATAGCTCCCCAATAACGGACGCCGGGATCAGAGTGAGTCAAGTTGGCGAGAAGCGCATCTTCAGAGCTGTGCCCGACTTGCGAAGCGGCCTCGATGAGATGTGATTGCTGATAGTCGCCGGAGGAGGAGCGAGCGAGCTCGTAAGCGGTGGAGCCATCGCTAAGTTTCCAGGCTAGCGCTTCGGGAATGAAACCAAGATCGCGACTGTCGCGGAGGCGTTTCTCGAGTTGAGATTGCATTCGTTCGAGCGTGCTGCGGTAGTCGGGCGAGTCTGCGAGATTAGTGAGGTTCTGAGGATCGGCTTCGCAATCGTAGAGTTCTTCGAGGGGACGGGTGGGCCCGGCAAAGTGTTTCTGGGGTCCAGTCATGTTCTCGGTTTTGGCGAGCGCATAAAACTCATGGGGAATATCTCCAATGTCGGGCCAGGCAGTCGGCTGGTTGTAGCCGATATGGGGCATATAATTACGGATGTAGAGGAACTGTTGATCGCGAACGGAGCGAGCGAGGTCATGCGCTTCGTCGACGCGGTCGCGATGACCGAAAGTGTATTCACGAGACGATACAGCGGCAGCTCCAAGGAAAGGCTTCCCTTCCATGTAGGCGGGAATTTCCGCATCGGCGAGGCTGAGAACCGTGGGGCCAAAGTCATCAAAACTAACCAGGCGATCGGTCCGGGTACCGGGACCCGAAGGAGCGAGGTGTTGGTACTTTTCCGGAAATCTAATAACGAGGGGGATATTCAATCCCGAATCGAGCAGTGTTCGCTTGTGGCGCGGCATGCCGGAACCGTGGTCGGTATAGAAGAAGACGATCGTGTTCTCTGCCAGCCCATCGTCTTCGAGCTGTTGGAGGATGGTGCCGACTTCCTTGTCCATCGCGGTGACGCAGTCGTAGAAGCGGGCCAGGGTTTTGCGAACAATAGGGGTGTCCGGGTAGTATGGAGGAATGGGGGCTTCACTGGGAACATGGATTTCATGGGCCTCGAGTTTGCTTTGGACTTCGGAGAGGAATTGTTCGTAGGACCACACCATGGTGCGGCTCTGATGGGAGGTCATCAGGTTGAAAACGGAAAAGAAGGGTCGATCCCCTTTCCGTTTTCTCCAGTGCGCATTATCGCTGTTCTCGTCCCACGAGGCGCTGATGATAGTCTCCCAGTTGCCGTTGTTGTAGTCGGTCTTAACGTTGTTCGACGTGTAGCTCCCGGTCTCGCGTAGGATACTCGGAAACCCTTTCATGTATTCAGGAATCGGAAACGCGGAACGCATTTGCTGGGTGCCCTGAGAGGTGGCGGGCAATCCATTGATTAAACAGGAGCGCGATGGCGAACAAACCGGAGCGGTGGCAAACGCATGGGTATAGAGAACCCCCTCGGTCGCCAATTGATCGATGTGGGGAGTGGTCGCGTAGGCATCGCCGTAACAGCCCAAGGCTGGGCTCGTGTCTTCGGCAGTGATCCAGAGAATGTTCATGAAATAGTGAGGAGTGAAAAGGGAGAGAATTAGGAGTTTCTCGATTTCTTTACTATGGAGGTGATGATGGCGATGAGTTGGTTGGATTCATCGGCGAGAAGCGTTAAGCGTTTTTTGGGTAGTAGTTTCGTTGCTATAAGCAAACGGAGCCAGTAATTCGTCTCTCTCGCTTCCTTGCAGGAAATATACATTTTTGCAGTGAAGTCCGCTTTACTTTGACTGCCGTTTGCTTCTTCGATGTTGGCGCCGATCGAAGTCCCAGAACGAAGTAATTGGTTACTTAACGTTCTGGAGACTCCCCGATTATCATCGAGCATACGGCAGAGAGCAACAATGCGTACCGCAAACTCGAACGCTCTTTCTTTAATGTCAGGTGGAGTTAAATTCATTCACCACTCAATACTCACCATTCACTATTTTCAAGCCTAGGACTTGATCTCTTTGAGTCGAATATTTCGGAATGCAACGATGCAGCCTTTGCCGTGATCCTGGAATGCTATCAATCCTTGAGCACGACTCATTTCTGAATCCTGATCAATAACAGTGGCAAAGTGAACGCCATTGATCTTCTGGATGAGCATATCGCCCACGGCAATTATTTCCATAGTGTTCCATGTATGTTCGTTGTAGTAGGCTTGGATTTTGGCGGTATCTTCGAGTGTGGTATTCACACGCGTACCGTCCTCCGTAATGAAAGCCCTCTCCCCAGCCGTGCTCATTAGCCACCGAGCTTCTCGCTTGGGGTGCTCACGCTCAAAAAGGGAGTGATGCCAAAGTCCCATAGCTTTCTGCCGGGCAATTTCCACTTGGTATCCAAAAACCTGCCACTCGCCAAGATCGTCGCTACGAACATTGACGCCGGAGTTCCCCTTGTCCCAACGGAACTCGAGGCGTAGCGTAAAATCGCCGGGCTTGCCGCCGCGCCAGATGAGCCAGTTTCTTTCAACAGAGTCGCCGGTGCACCAAATCTCGCCATCGCGGACTTCCCATGCGCCGGGCTTACCGTCCCAACCATAAAGATCGGTTCCGTTGAATAACGGGATGAAGCCGGGTTCGTCGGCAGCGTGTAGTGAAGCTGAGATGACTAACAGGAGGAGGAGAATTGCGTTTTTCATATTTGGGATAGGTTTTGCATAATTTTGATTTCTCGACACTAGGATGTATGGAAGATCACCGTTAGTCGAACAGAGAACTCAACTCATTGACGATTCTCATCCTCGATGTTCGAGAACTGGTTTCGGGCGGCATCGAGCAACTAACTGAGTTTCCAACCCTTGCGGTATTCCCGCCGAATGTACTGCTCGGCATCAGGAGCGTTGGTGGCTCGCATCTCTTTTGTGTTCCAGTGGATTTTCTTGCCAGAGCGGTAAGCTACGTTGCCGAGGTGGTTGGCCTCGGTTAGTAATCCGGAGTATTCAAAATTACACATCGTCGGCGCGCCGCCTTTGCACGCAGCGACCCAATCCTCGTGATGGCCATTAGCCGAGCGTGGAATAAACGGATCAGGACCTTTGAAGTCGGCGAATTTTTCTTCCGGCAGCAACACGTGTTTGTTGTAGTCGGACAGTAACATGCCCTTGTCGCCGATGAACAGATGTCCGTTGGCCCATTGAGGAATGCCGTTATCCTTCCAGATTTGAGGCTTTTTCAATCCCTGGTGCCAGGTCAGTTTTACCGGCGGCAATTCGCCGCGAGCACCGTATTCATAAATCGCTTGCATTGAAGCGGGAGCCATATGGGCATGAGGTTTTGGTCCCTTGGCTTCGACCGTCAGCGGCGCTTCGAGTTTCAGGGCCCAAAAGGGCAGGTCAATGAAGTGGCTGCCTAGGTCGGACATTGTGCCGTTTCCAAAGTCCCACCAGCGGTACCATAAAGGACCCTCGAAATAATCGTTGTGGAATGGCCGGTCCGGAGCCGGTCCTTGCCATAGGTCCCAGTTCAAACCCTTTGGTATTGGTTGAGATTCCTTTGGCCTGCGAATCACGATATAGCGATCCTTGGCATCGCGGGCCGCCTGCTCGCTTTCGTGCCAGCCCCAGGCTCGCGAATTCCAGACATGGGCTTCGCGAACCTTGCCAATGGACCCCGACTGAATCAGTTCGACCACGCGCCGATAGTTATCGTTGGCGTGGTTTTGCGTTCCCATCTGCGTGATAACGTTCGCGTTGCGGGCCGCCATGCGAATGATGCGCGCCTCTTCGATGTTGTAGGTCAGCGGCTTTTCACAGTAGACATGCTTGCCCAATTGAAGTGCCGGTAGCGTGGCAAAGGCGTGCGTATGCTCCGGAGTGGATATCACCACAGCATCAAATTCCTTTTCGTGGTCAAACAATCGGCGGAAGTCCGTTGCCTTTCGTGCCGTTGGGAAAAACTTCGTCGCGATACCGAGCTTATCCGCATTCACATCGCAGAGGGCGACGATGTTTTCCTTCTCGAAATAACCGGTGTTACGCTGACCACGATTGCCTATGCCGATCATCGCGATATTCAGTCTTTCATTCAGATTGTGACCACGCAAAATGGTTGGCGCCCAGATGGTCGCGGCCGCTCCGGCGACGGCGCTGGTTTTCAAAAAGGACCGGCGGTTAATGCTTTTAGGGGTAAGTTGAGTGGTCATAGCGTTCTCTTGTTTTGGGGATTAATTCACGTGAGGTATTTGGTTTCGTTTCGAAGGGTTTCTTATACCCATTGATTGAGCGATTCAAGCAGTTAACGGGTCCTGTCAGGAAATCATCAACCTGGGGCCGGAATGCGATTTCGTACCTGTCTCCTCAATTGATTCGTCGAACATCCAAATAGTACGCTCCAAGCGTTTTTCCATTTGCTGTGGTAAACCAAGTTTCGATTTCAGTTTCGCCGGCTTTCAAATCCAAACTGAAGACGACGGATGATGTCGTTTTGGAAACAGGACTAGATTTATCAAACAACCCAACTCGTAATCTGGCGGAACGAATATCTATAGCTTTAAAGCGATGAGTGGGATCTGATGCGTTGAACAATTTAAACCCGTCTAAATCATTGTCCGGTTTTGAGCTAATTGGTATGTCCAGATCGGAGGGCCAGCGTCGTAGTGTGAATTCGAATTTTCCAGGCTTCGTGACTTCAATGGGAATTACTCCGTTGATCAATTGGCCCTGGGTGACTTTTAGGTTATTATAGTATCCATGATGATCATACCAGTGGTAGATAGTAAACTCCTGTTCTGGTTGAAAATCTGAACCAATAATGATTCTCGGAACAACATGGAAATCGGCGGCTCTGTTTGTATCCAGCACCTTTCGGAATTTGCTGACC
>TARA_B110000037_G_scaffold24443_1_pt1 | contig 14973 bp, 12 predicted proteins | sample TARA_B110000037 | Tara Oceans TARA_B110000037 (sample SAMEA4397196) | marine metagenome | biome: Polar Biome; feature: [MIX] marine epipelagic wind mixed layer (ENVO:01000061); material: water (ENVO:00002006), including particulate matter (ENVO:01000060) such as... | depth 10-100 m
TACTCAATCGCGCAACAAAAATCAATTTTTTAGATGTCGCTTTCGGTTCTATAAAACGTTGATAAAGATCGTTAACCATATAAGAAGACCCCCAATTGAGTAATGTTGAAATAGTGGACATAAAGGCTGCTATTAACGATGCCAATACTAAACCCAATAAACCCGTTGGCAAATACCTAAGCATAACCGAATAGGAAATATCATCTTTTACTACAGAGGGATCCATATTGGGCAGTGCGGCAATCAAATCAGAAACTTCGGGATACAGTACCAATGAAGCTAAAGCTATCAAGATCCAAGGCCAAGGTCGTATGGCATAGTGTACGATATTAAACAATAAGGTCGCCCAAACTGCATTTTTTTCATCCTTGGCAGAAAGCATACGCTGGGCAATATAGCCTCCGCCACCTGGTTCTGAACCGGGATACCAGACACTCCACCATTGCACAGCTATGGGGATTATAAATACTGTAATAAGTAAATCTGTATTAGAAAAATCTGGTAGAATACTTAATTTTCCTACTACATTTTCATGAGCGATTAGATTGCTCAGCCCACCTATTTCAGGAAGATCTACAATAACTATAGTAGCCCATATAGAACCTATCATGGCCATAAAAAATTGAAAAAAATCGGTAATCAATACGCCTTTCAACCCTCCAAGAGAGCTGTAAATTACGGTCACCACAGAGGCTATTAACAAGGTTTGCACTGGAGAGATCCCTAATAAAACACCTCCTATTTTAATTGCAGCCAAACACACCCCCGCCATGGCAACGATATTGAAGAAAAAACCTAAATAGACCGCCCTAAAACCTCTTAAAAATGCGGCTTCCTTTCCACTATACCGAAGTTCGTAAAACTCAAGATCAGTCAATACTTTGGAGCGTCTCCATAATTTCGCGTATAGAAATACCGTAAGCATGCCTGTCAGTAAAAAGGACCACCAGACCCAGTTACCCGATACCCCATTGTTTCGTACAATATCGGCAACGAGATTAGGGGTATCGGCCGAAAAGGTAGTAGCCACCATCGATATTCCCAATAGCCACCAAGGCATGGTACGTCCTGATAAAAAGAATTCTGAGGTGTTTTTACCAGCCCGTTTAGAAACTATAATACCGATTGCCAACGATATTACAAAAAAGGCTATAATAATTGCCCAATCAATTAACTTTAGTTCCATAATAGTTATTCTTTATTTAGTGTTTTAATAGCTTCATATAAGTTCATATCAGCGTTTTGAAGTCTTTGTATGGCCTCTTCTTCATCTATATGGTATAATTTTTTAAGTATAACTTGTGCCCGCTCTACTAATTTCATATTAATGCAAGCCATATCTACCATATACGAACCTGCTACTTTCCCCAATTTAATCATGACTGTAGATGAAAAGAAATTTAATACTTTTTTAGTAGCGGTTCCTGCTTTCATTCGTGTTGAACCAGCAATGACTTCGTTACCCGAATTTAAAGGAATTACAACATCGCAAAACGGTAATTTTTTTTTAGGTTGATTTACTTGTATCTGTATTGATAATGCCCCTCTACTTTTAGCAAATGCCAAAGCTGATTGCACATAATAAGCTGTACCACTAGCAGAAATACCAATGACCACATCATTGGTATGTATATTTAACAATAGCATTTCTGGAACTGCACTGGCGTCTTCTTCAAAATCAGATTCAATTTCTATCGCGGCATCTGAAATTCCTCCCGACACCAAAGTAACAATCCTGTCCTCTGGAAAACCATAAGTACAAGGTATTTCAACAGTATCCATCGCTGCAATTCGTCCACTTGAGCCTGCCCCTACATAAATAATTCGACCACCAGATTTTAATTTCTCCACTGTTCTATCTGCTATATCAGCAATCATTTTCAGATTGTTTTTCAATGCGAATCCTGCTTCTTGTTCTGCTTCCCAAAGTGTTTGGATAATTTCGGCACTTTGCATCTTTTCGAGATGCAATTCTTTATTATAAGGCACTTCAGTTTCCATAGCACCATAGTTTATTGTTACTCTTTTTTGCGCAGCGATCGACTCTCCTTTTGCCAATGCCAATGCTCCTATTAATTGCAATTGATTTCCTTCAGTTGCTATTTTAGCAATTACTGGTTTATCAAGTTCTGCTGGTGTATTTTCCAACAGCTTGTTTAATTGTTTACCCATTGGGAAATTACAGGAACTAATAGCATTTGCCAAACCGCCACAAATAATGACTTCATCCAAATTATACAGAATAGCCGCTGTATTGATAATACGGACTAAATTTTTGATATATGCTTCTCGTTCAATTTTAAAATTAGGACTTGTGAAAATTTCTAAAAGACTATTATTTTTATCAAGAATAGCTAATTTTGAAGCACTTGCAACAGCATTATAATCTCCATTAGGCAACCTAATACTTCCCAACAAAGGCAAAGATTTTTTAGGCCGCCATCTTCTTCCGTTTCTCCAAACTGTAAAACCAAGCCCCGTACCAATAGGCATTATTCCAATAGTTTTATTTCCTTTTAAATAATTCAGTTCAGCCAATCCTATGGTAGCAGCATCGGCATCGTTAACAACAATGGCTTTGCATTGAAACTGTCTTTCCAATGTTTCTTTCCACTTTTCGTTTTTCAGAACATTTAAATGAGATGCTGTCTTTAAAACTTTAGAGCCGTGATAGTTGACAATACCTGCCGTAGAAATCCCAATACCTTTGATGTTTTTATTGTTTATTTTAAGATTTTCTATTACTTTCAGAATCAGTATTATGAATTCATTAATGGTGGTGTCTTTATGTAAAGAACTTTTCACTTTGGCATAGTTATTCTCTATCTCATTCAAATTATTTTCTTTACTAAAAATAATATCGGATTTACTCCAACAAGCCTTTATCCATGTACCTCCTATGTCAATTGCTAAAAAGTAATTTGTTTTTTCCATTATTGTATGCATCGATATCATTTCAAAATTGTGTAACAATTTTAGTTGAATTCTATTTTAATTAAATATGTTTTCTTCTCTTACTTTGCCCAATAACGCTCAAAGGTGGTGACTTCTTCAAAAAAATCCTTAATTTAAAAACTAGTGTCTTTGTTTTTACAAAAAGCCAATGTTTACTTGATTTTTTCATTATGTCTGTATTTAATTTGTTACTTAAGGTGGGTTTTAAAAATTAGTTTTTTTTATGATTATTTCTTCCAGGCCGATTTCATCTTCCATGCTCTCACGCTTTTTACATTAATATTACCCTGAAATGAAGTGAGTTGGTGATTTGCATGCGGATGAGTTCGTTTGTGGGCGTAGACCATGGCCTGGGTATCATTGACGAATACCTCAATAATTCCCTTATCGATAAAAACCCTAAGAACAGTCTCCTGATCCACTGGAATATTCAGCGGGGCTGATACCCCAGCGATGTTTAGCGTTTTACGACTTGGATAAACAGTAACCGGAATCCCGTTCTCGCCGTTCTCATCGCACAGTACCTCAATTCCGTAGGTTGTGGGAATATGCCACATGTCGCCCACCTTGTTAATTTCATAACTTTCATTCAAAGGGCTGAATACAATTTCAATTTCCAGGGCATCGCCTCTCAGGTTCTCCAATGGATGGTCCACCTGATTTTTGATGATCAGGTCAGTCCAACTATTTAGATCGTAACGGAGCCCTTCAAGTTCCTTCAATGGCTTGATCAGAAGGGTATTCGATTCGGAAAGCTCGAGTTCGCGGGGAAGTGACTGTACCCCGTTTTGGAGCCGGTCGTCTTCATGAAAAAGCCAAGACCACATTACCCTACGGCCATCGGGAGTAAGCAAGGATTCGGGTGCAAAATAGGTGCCCAGTGTCCTTACACTGTTGCCAGCAGCCAGGTTCACATCCTCCCAGTTCATTAAGCCATGAGATTCGGGCAGGTATTTTCCATCCTTAAAATCTCCTATAAAGTAGCGACACCCCAATGCATGTGAGATGCCGAGCAGCATCCATTTATCTCCAATCCTGAACATGTTCGGACAAGAGAGATCATCGTAGGGAGTAACTCCAAGGTTGGAAGGGAAATCCTTGTGCATCAGGTCTCCTATATATTCCCAGTTTTTAAGATCTGTGGATTTTTTAAGATCGGGATTTTTCCCACCACCAATGGCATAGTAAGTGTCACCATCCAACCAACAGTCAGGATCCCACACATTGCCCTTCACTGTAATACCTTCGGCGTTCTTCGGGCTAATTATTTGCGGATCTGACCAGGAATCCAGTTGATCGTCTTGCGCGTACAAGATTATATTGTCTTGGTTGTTCGTGTAAATGAGTGCCGGAACCCCCTCTTTGGTAAAAAAACCGGTTCCGCTTAACATTCTGTGTCCAAGGTTCGCAGGGCGCAGCACCGTAGGGTGGAATTTCCAGTGAACCATGTCTTTGCTTGAAACATGCACCATGCCCAGGCCACCATTCCCTTGAGCTGGGTATAGATAATGCATGTGATACCGTCCCTTATAGTAAAAGGCTACATTAGGATCTGCCGACCATCTCTTAAGGATTTCCGGATGCAGAAGGTGATAGGTAGGCCAGTCTTCAGGTGGGTTTTCAGGAAAAACCGGAGTCTCCGATTGATCAGAATCAATCGTTGCTTGCTTTTGCTGAGCGCTTATTTCGGAATACATTCCGAAAAGAAAACACAGGGTAAAAAGGATGTTAATAGTTCTATTTTTCATTGTTTTAAAATTTATTGTTTTATTTTTCATTGTTTTAAAATTGAAGATCAGCGCTTAGCTCTAATTTGATCGTTATGAAAACTCAAGGTTCCGTAGCCACTTCCATAAATCCCGGTATCTTTATTAAAATATTTTTTAGTGTAAATCCGTGGATCCTTATTTATTTTAGGGCTGTCATAATGCTTTTAACAACTTGTTGTGCAAGTAGTTTGCTTCCTTCTTTTGTGAAGTGCACGTCTTTTGGTGGTTGCAGATCTGATAAGTTTGGTAGCGCAAAACCGTGAAGATCGTTGATCTGAATATTGTTTTTCTTCATTATTTTTTTCGCAACCTTATTATATTTTGCAGGTTGATCTGCTCTACGCAATGGACCACCTGGTTTATCTGGATAGGGTGTTGTTGTGGCAAATATTAGTTTTGCCCCTGTTACTTTAAGCTGTACAACTATCTCTTTCAAGTTCTTTTTGTAAGCCTTGAGATCTGCTTGTTGAGGATCATTAGGATCTGAACTATTTTGCCCTGTTCCAGCTACTTTTACATGTTTCAGATCATGCAATCCAAAATTAAAATGTATAACATCCCATTTAGTATCACCAAGCCAGAGATCCAAATTTTCTAATCCTTTAGTCGTTCCCCAACAGTTGTCAAAACCGCCTTTAGCATCTTTAGCTCTGGTAACATTAGCTTTCCCTTTCAACATCTCCTGAACAAAATTTGTATATCCTATTGATACAGAATCGCCAAGAAGCATTACATTAGGTAAACTCTTTTCGGAGTTGGCAATTAGCAGGTTAGGAAAAAGGCAAACACCAGTTCCTAATAGTACGTTTTTAATAAAATTTCTTCTTTGCATAATATGTTTTTTAAAATTCTAGATGTATTTATTTATAATAAAGTTCACTTATTTTTTTCATTGCATTAAAATTGAAGCTCAGCGCTTAGCTCTAATTTGATAGTTATAAAAACTCAAGGCCCCAATACTATTTTGCCCGAAGAGCCATGGTCCCTGGTAACATTTATCTGTTCCCTCATAAAAGTGACCCGGCAGATAAGTTATTTTTCTTGGAAATATTGATCTTGTTACTCCTCATTTTTTTTATTAGCCAGCAAAATGTGATCACAAACCATGACTATTTCATTTTTTTGGTTAAAAACTTCTACATGCTCAGTAACCTGTCCAAAGCGAGGCTTTTTAGATTCTTTCTTTTCACTTATCACAATTGTTACACGTATAGTATCACCAATATAAACAGGTTTAATAAAACGTAATCTATCATAACCTTTCGAAAAAGCTTCAGGATTAATCTCAGTAGCAGTCATCCCAATTGCTACACTAAAAGTAAGCGTACCATGGGCTATCCGTTGTTTAAAAGGCTGATTCTTACACCATTCTGCATCCATATGATGAGGAAAAAAATCACCAGTTTGACCAGCATGTGTTACAATATCAGCCTCTGTAATAGTACGTCCAAAAGTTTCTCTTTGCTCTCCTGTAACGTAATCTTCAAAAAATTGAGTTCTAAAAATCATAATTCTATATTTTAAAATATTATTTTCTTGTTCCTGTATTACTCGATTGGTAGGCTAACTCAACCGTTTCCATAGTTTTTACAGCATCTTCAACAGCGGTTGGCAACTCTTTTTCTGAACCTTCTACAAATCTCATTAAACTCGACATCACACCAATAAAAGCATCAGGAAACCAAGTTCCTTCTATTTCCAAAGTTTTCCATTGAGGGTTATTATCTTCGTCTATAACGCAATATTCAAATTTATCTGGAACACCATGTGGATAATCAAGTAATAATCCCATTTTGGCAACAATAACACCTTTAGTTCCTTCCCATTTTATAAAGCTTTTTTGATGGGTTCTCCCAAAATTATGATCGTGATTGGTATTAATTGTAGCACTCATTTCATCACCATAATCAAATAAAATAGTACTTCGTGTAGAGGCTACAGTAGTCTTTGGATGTCTCACTGTTTTAGCCATAACTCTTTTTGGGTCCCCTAAGAAAGAGCGCATAACATCAATATAATGAATGCTATGATACAATATTTCGACCCTTGGAATATCCGCTAAAAAATCCCACAAATGCCATGGGGTATAGGTACAAAGTTTTACTTTCATGTCGTAGACTTCTCCTATTAAACCTGCATCTATTAGAGATCTTGCCGCGTTTACGAATGGTGCAAATCTTAATTGAAAATTAACCGCTGCTGTTAGATTTTTAGCATTACAAATAGACAAAATTTCCTTTGCACTTTCCAGATTTTCTCCCATAGGTTTCTGTATTAAAACAGCACTATTATCAGGTAATTTTGGAAGTATATTTGTTATTTCAGAAGCAGGAATTGCCAAGTCAAAAATAGCATTGTTTTCTTTTCCCAATTTAACGAGAGATTCTATGGTATCGCAAACAGTTGGAATACTGAATTGCGCAGCTAAAAGCATTGCATTTTCTTTGTTTAAATCATAAATAGCTAGAACTTCAAAACCTGCTTTAGTATATGCCGGTAAGTGAGCATCTTTTACAATTCCACCAGCCCCAATAATTACAATTGGAATTTTTGTATTTGGTAATTTAGACTCAGAAATTATTGTTGTCATTAACTTTCTATTTTATCAATTTTATTTTGTGCTTCTTTTATTAATTCCGATACATCCTTATTGGTAGAGAACAGCTTTGTTACCATTACATCAATAACTTCAGATATTTTATTCCAATTTATATTTCGGGGTAAGGTTCTAGCATTTTTATGAAGTGTCTCGAGTTTATAGTAATAAGGAACTATTTCATTCACTTCTTTATCTCCCCATGTGGACTTTCTACAGCCAATACCCCCTTCTAAGGTCATAAGTTTGTCATTTTTTGCATTGACGGCATATTGAATAAAATCATACGCTACTTGCTTATTCTTACTTCCTTTACCAATAGCGTATAACCAATAAACATTAAGGGAAACCCCATGTCCTCCTGGGCCTGCTGGCACATCGGTAATATCTACACAGCCTTTTACTTTAGACTCGGGGTATACTTCACACATGGATGCAAATCCAAACCAGTTCACCATCATAGCAATCTCTCCATTCGCAAAGGCCATTCCTGATTTTACAGAATCAAAATCCGCACAATCGGGATGCATCGCTGCCTTATCTTGGGTCAATTTACGGTAAAACTCAAGTCCTGCTACTGCTGCCGGACTATCTATATTGATTTGTCCATTTTCATTTACCAATTCACCACCTCTTGTCCATAATTGAAGACTAAAATCAAATACGGTATTGTGTCCATCGGGATACAAGGCAAATGCGGTACCATATAAGTTTTGCTCAGGTCTATGAAAAAATTGAGCTACTTCATGCAATTCTTCCCAAGTGGCAGGTGGTTGCAATTCTCTATTGTATTTTAGTTTAAAAGCCTTCTTTTCTTCGGGATTATTGAAGAGGTCTTTTCTATAAACAAGGCATTCTGGACCATCATGAAACGGTAGCCCTAGAATTTTGTCTTCAAATTTTTGCATGTTCAATAATGAATCGGACCAACTTTCAGAATAATTCTCAGAGTGCTGGGCATCGATCCATGGAGCAAGATCTTCCAATGCATTTTTTTCATTTGCTTCTGTAATCCAATCTGTATTTATATGAGTTACATCCCAATCTCCAGTAACCAATCCATTTTCTTTTCCTAAAGTTGCTTCATATAAGGGGTGTAAATCCATTGGTATGGCTTCCAGTTCCAAATCACATCCTGTTTCCTGGCAAAAGAATTTCCATATTTTTTCGATAGCCGTTTCAAACGGGTCAAATTTACGTACGGCAATTCTAAATTTATTCGACATCGTTTTATAGTTTATATTCTTTTATTAATGAATCCGTATGTTCTCCCAAAATAGGGGTTCCTTTTTCAGAAACCAATAATTCTCCATCTATCTGAATAGGACAACGGGTTGTTTTAAAACGGAAGCCATCGCTCATTTGAACTTCCTGTTCCATTTCCAATACTTTATAGCCTTCGGTGTTGAGTAAGGTTTTCCAATCTAGCACATCTGCACACCAAATATCAACAGGTTCTAATATTGACAACCATTTTTGAGTAGTCCCCGTAGCCAAATGGTTCGCCAACACTTCTTTGATTTCATCCCTTTTATCGAACCATGACGGTATTTCTTGGTATTCTTTTAATTTTTCGCAACCCAACAATTCGCCCAAAACAGGAATTTGACCCATGGCCAAAGCAAGAGAACCATTTTTTGTTTTATAAATTCCGTAGGGTGCTCCAAGGTAGGCATGTGCATTATTTCTTTCGGTACGTTCGGTAGGTTGACCTCCATCTTTAAAGAACGTAGTAATGGTTTCAAATTGAAAATCAATGATAGATTCCATCATGCTTACCTCAATTTTAGCTCCTTTTCCATTCACTCCTTTACGTACCAAAGCTGCCAATAACCCTTGTACTAGATGTGCTCCAGACAAGATATCAACAATTGCCAACCCTACTGGAACAGGACCATCGTTTTTATTGCCACTTAGCCAAGTTAAGCCAGACAGGGATTGAATTAAAAGATCCTGCCCAGGTTTGTCTTTCCAAGGCCCTTCTTTTCCATAACCCGATATTTCTCCATATACAATGGACGGATTAATCTTAGCAATCGTGTTATAATCTAATCCAAGTCGCTCTATTACTCCTGGTCTAAAATTATGCATCACAATATCTGCCGATTCAATTAATTTTAACACTTGAGCTTTATCTACCTCATTTTTAAGATCGGCACTAAAACTTTCTTTATTACGGTTTATTGCATGAAAAACAGTAGAGTCTCCATTCATTTTCACATTGGACACATAAAGTGTACGACATATATCTCCTGTTATAAGACGTTCTACTTTTATTACGCGAGCCCCCAAATCGGCCAATTTTAAACTGGCTGATGGTCCGGATAAAAATTGACTTAAGTCAACTACTAATATATCTTCAAGTGGTTTTATCATTTTTATTTTTGATAATTTTCTGGATGTCTGTATTTAACCGTTTGTAAATGCTCACAGTAAAGAACTAATTCTCCCGGGTGTTTATAAACCTCATAACTCACTGTTACAAGTCCCATTTTTTCGTATTTAGGTATCTTTTTTAATTGTGTTCTTACCGTATAAATAGTATCTCCAATAAACACGGGTTTAATAAACCTCAGTTTGTCATAACCATAACTAAACGTATGAATATTGTTATGAGCCATCAACCCTAATCCTAAACTAAAAACCATGGCACCAGCCACCAATCGTTTTTTAAACAATCCTTCTTCTTCGGCAAATACCTCATCGGCAACATAAGGATGTAAATCCATAACCAAACCATTAAACATCATAGACTCACCTTCGGATATGGTTCTTCTGATTGATCTTGCTTTAAGACCAACTTTAAACTCTTCATACAACCAATCTTCTGTATTAAACTGCTTAATATTTTTATGTGTTTCTACAGGTGTATTTTCTGGCATAATAATATAATTTATAAGTTAAATTCTTTTGCTATTTTCAGTGTGTCCTCTCCTACTTTAGGTGCTGCTTTTCGATGGTAATAAAGTTCTCCATCTACTCGGATAGGGCAACGTGTAGTGCGTACTTTTTCTCCATCTGAAGTGCTGACTTCTTGTTCCATTTGAAGTACTTTATAGCCATCATGTGCTAAAAAATCTTCATAAGTAAATACATCTGAACACCATATATCTTTTGATTCTAAAATCAACAACCACTCTGCAGTTGTCTTTGTGATAAAAATATCATGTAATAAATCCATTATTTCATCGCGCTTATCAAACCAGCTTTCCTCAGATTGAAATACTGGAGGCAATTCACTGCCCAACTCTTTCATTAGTTGAGTCATTGGCATCATGGCAATAGAAATATAATTATTCTTTGTTCTATAGACTCCGTAGGGTGCACTTAAATATGCATGTGCACTCCCTTTTTTAGCACGCTGTGGTTCTTTTTTTCCATCGTTGAAATGGGTGGTCAGTACTTCAAACTGAAAATCCAAGGTCGATTCTAATAAGCTTACTTCAACCAAAGCTCCTTTTTGTGTTTTTCCTCTTCGTACCAATGCCGCCAATATCCCTTGAGTAAAATGGGTTCCGGTTAGAATATCACTGGCAGCCAACCCTATAGGTACTGGACCGCTATCTGCTGACCCCGATAAATGGGTCATTCCAGAAAGAGACTGTATCAACAAATCCTGTCCCGGTTTTTTTACCCAAGGTCCTTTACTACCATACCCTGTTACTACTCCATATACAATTTTAGGGTTGATGCTTTTTACAGTTCCATAATCCAATCCTATTTTCTCCATGACCCCTGGCCTAAAATTATGGGTCATGACATCCGCTAGGGATAATAATTTTTTAATTTGTTTTAAATCTTCTGGGTCTTTCAAATTAGCTGCAAACGATTCTTTGTTTCTATTTATGGTATGAAAAACCAAACTATCTTTGTCTATAAACAAATTTTTAATCGCAATTTGCCTACAACCCTCTCCTGTTACCGGGCGTTCTATTTTAATAACTCTAGCCCCTAAATCTGCTAACCGAAGTCCTGCAGAAGGCCCTGCCAAATATTGACAAAATTCTAAAATCAATAAACCTTCTAGTGGTTTCATTAACTATTTATTTAATGTGTTAGTGATTCAATATAAATCGAATTCATTTTATCTACCGCTGCTTCAATAGAAATTTTTCCAGTAACAGCATCGTGAATTACAGGACTTGCCTCATCCTGAAAATGCATATACCCATAATACTGAGGGCGCATTGTTGCTTCATCCAACGTTTGTAAAGTATCTTTAAAAAAGTTCTTACTTTGCTTATTCACCTCTTCATTTAACCATGCTTTTCTATGTCCTGGCTGACCTCCAAAATCAAAATAAAAACCTGATTGTATTTTTTCTGAAGCGGTGAACTCCGCATACTTCATGGCTATTTCAGCATGCTTGGTTTTAGAAGATACCGCCACTCCTGCGCCTCCTAATGTAGAACGCAATCTTTGACCATTGAACGTTACTAAACCTCCTGCTTTTAAAACGTTATCTGCATAATTATTTTTAGAATAATTGGAATATCCATAATTGAATGGACTATACACAATATCATCCGTTTTTGTCATTAATTCAGCTATCTGTATTGGATTCATTTCTAAACAATATGAAGGAGCTACAGCTACAAGTTCTTTATACATTTTTATTGCTTCTATCATAATAGCACGAGGAGCTACTTCTATTTTACTTTTAAAAACAGCACCACCCAATGCTATACACATCATATAATGGTGCATTAAAGTGTCTATTGGTATCGATGCAAAAGCTACTTTTCCTGCTTTAGTTAGTTCCAACAATTCTTCCCAAGTTTTAGGAATTTGAATATTCTGTTGGTTTGCTAAATCTTCTCTCCAAGTAGCAATGGGTGTAGCTGCGTCTGTTGCTAATGTCCATTGTTTGTTGTCTACATTATAACTAGCATGCGATTCCCCTACACTATTATTGGCTAATTCTTCAATAAATTCAGCACTTAAATAATCATCAAAAGCTAAAAGATTATTATCTCGTGCAGCTATTGAAACATGTGGATTGTCCATAATTAACAAATCGTAGTTATCTGTCAATTTATCTATCGACGCATCTGCAAATGCTTGTAATGACCTTTTTTCCCAAGTAATTCTCACATTTGGATTTAATTCTTCAAATCGCTGTGCAGTGGCAACTACAGACGTAAAGCCACGTGTATGATTCCAAGAAATTCCTTTTAATTTAATCATTTCCCTTATAATTTAATTTTTTTCTAATGGTCAGGTATTGTTTCGACCCCCAACATTCCACCGTATGTTATCACCACAAATGATATTACTAATATCAACAAACCTGATATTAAAACAATATAGGTTTGCTTCGATACATTTTTCCATTCTTTCATTAATACACCTACGATATAACTAAAGAAAATAAGCATAGACATATGAATTGCCCAACTTGCAAATTTAAAATTCCCCATGCGTACATGTGCCATTCCGTAGAAGAAAAATTGAAAATACCATAGGCCACCTGTGAGTATTGATAGCCCTAAATTTTGCAACCATACCGAAGCACCAACACTTTTTACAGCCACCAATTCACGAATGGTTTTTTGCTTAAAGCTCACTACCATAAACCAAATAAAATTGGTTACGAATGTTCCAGATGTGGATACTAATAGATTTGCGTTTCCCTGAAAATGACCTGCTCCATATTCACCAGCAATCTCTGCAATTGGGGCACCTAGTTCTAACGAAACTCCAAATATCGCAGATAAAACTCCGGCAAAAACCGCAAGCATTAATCCTTTCTTTAAGTTAAAACTGGCTGCTGTAGAATTATCTAATAGTTTTAGATCTTTCTCTTTTTTTCTACCTGCAACCCCGCACAACACAACTCCAAATAACGACAATAACAATCCAACAAGCACAACCATGCCTCCAGGTTTGGAAAAATGTTCTATTAATGTTCCATGAATAAATAGTGGCACTATGGTACCTAATACCGCTGATAACCCAATTGAAATAGTATAGGTTAATGAAAAACCGATATACTTAATAGCATACCCAAATGCTAATCCTCCAAAACCATACACTGCTCCTAATAATGACGCGTTGATGATTGCGGAACTTGGTGATTCTATGATTACTTGCCAAAGATTAGGCACTGTAAAATATCCTACAACAATTGGAAAAATTAGCCAAGCAAATAATGCTTGAATAAGCCAATAACTATTCCATGACCATTTTTTAACTTTTTGGAAAGGTAAATAACAAGAAGCGGCAGAAACACCTCCAATAGCATGAATAGCTGTTCCTAATAAACTGTTTGATGCAATCATATTTTAGTAGTTAGTTTTTAATTAATATCCATTTTTTTGGATCTATTTATAAGCGAACAAATGATTTAGAACTTTTTTTATTTGAGTAATTGAACAGGTCAAATAATTTTTTCATTAAAATCTATTCTTAAGATGTATTTTTTAAATTTCAAGTATTTGCTCTCGCTCATCTATTACGTATTTTTTACCATTCTCAACATTAGTGAGAATGATATGGAAACCATAGAGGTAATGCTGCAGCTCAGCTTTCATAGTTATTCCCTTAACTTTAATAGTATCGTCACCTATCAACTCTTTGATGCTTTTTGCCTCCATGTTTTCTTTTTTTGCACGAAAGAGATAAAAAAGTGTGCTCATAATCGGTTCTTCTTCTGGTCGTTTAAATTCCACTGTGCCCCGGGGTTTATCTGACAACTGAACATATCCCCAATGTTCAGGTTCATGCATATTTATCACTCTCTGATGAGTCCAGGTCCAATTATCTTGTTTTTCGCCGTATTGCACTCTCGAAAAGTTGACACGCCATATCATTCCATCGACGAAATAACCCTTATTTCCAAGGTCGTTCAATGCTTTCCAGGGGAAAGCAATCTCTACATTCCATCCTTCGTCCTTGTCATTAGGATTATTGATTGTCCCTTTGATATCAACTCCTATCTTTATCTCTCTCATATCCCAACTATTCGTCAAGTTGGGACCCGAGCGATACGGCCGCATGAAGAAGAGGTCCCAGAATGTCCCTAATGCATTTACCTCGAACTCTCCGTAATGTGGTGTGGGCTCTGAAGGTTTAATAAACATCTCGAAATCATTCTCTAAATATATCGTAGCATCTCTAATTGTTTGTTCTCCCACTACATTGGGTTCTTCCATTTCGGCATATACATACAGAAACTTATCATCCCATAGCATCTTCATTCTTGTTTTAAAACGTGGCTTGGGGTTTTTATCTCCCTCTATATCAATAAAATAATCGCTCCAGGGTGCATTATCCCACGCTTTGTCAGGCTTTCCATCTATTACCAGAGGCTGCTCCGCCTTAAAGGCAACATATCCTTTTGGTGGCAGATAATCCCAAAGGTGTTGTGCAGTTGCTATATTGCATGTGAACATTAACATGAAACCTATAAGAATCATGATTGCTTTTTCTCTTGTCTGTTCTCTCATAATTTATTATGTATTTAGTTTGGTCATAGTGCAAGCACTATTTACCTGCCTGCCGTATCCTATGATAAAAGCAAGCAATTTTTAATATTTATTTCATTTTTCGGAAACCGTTTTTGCAACAAAAGGCTTAATTCAGGCTACTACCAAAACTATAACTTCCCGATTCCACTCTGTACACACTGGCACCATCTTCATTTTTAATAAA
>TARA_B110000037_G_scaffold139504_1_pt1 | contig 14949 bp, 17 predicted proteins | sample TARA_B110000037 | Tara Oceans TARA_B110000037 (sample SAMEA4397196) | marine metagenome | biome: Polar Biome; feature: [MIX] marine epipelagic wind mixed layer (ENVO:01000061); material: water (ENVO:00002006), including particulate matter (ENVO:01000060) such as... | depth 10-100 m
AAAATCTTATCACCCAATAGTTCAATTTTATTGAGTAGTCAAAGGATTTTTTATGCCTTTGTCAATGTTTCTGTAGTTCATAAGCAAACTGTAATTGTCAGAAAAATCAACTTCTTCTGTCATAGTCAATAGTTTAGTTGCCGCCAATTGAACATTTACCTTAGGGAATTTATTTTCGGTTGCGAAGTGAACATATTTTAAGGTTTTGAATAAATTAAAGTATCTAAAAAACCTGTTTGTAAATTGTGCTTTTGACGCCACCTGACTACTTATTTCTGCAATCGCTCTAATTCCTGAACATTCAGTTAAAAATTGAACCATTAAAGGAACCATGCTCAGCAATTCGCATAATTCTTCTTCAGATTTATTAAAAAATAAATCTGCACTTCCAAAAAAACTTTTAAGTTCTCTAAAAACTTCGATGCTGTATGTTTCGAAAAACTGCTTTTCATTCTTTAAAATATCAGCTACTGCTTTTCCTGTTCCAAAAGGAACACGATGTGATGCTCGTGCTGAAGGATAAACTACTGCTTCTGAAATGTCAGCAAAATTTCCGTTTGGAATAATCTTTTGTAAGAAGTAAAAATCCTCTCCAGCTTTTTTTCGGTTCATACCCCCTGCTTTCTGATATTCCAAACTTCGAACAGCCATTGATGAACCAATAGTATGATAAGCATGCGGGTGACCTGACCATCGCAAGGCATTTAAATAGTATCTCAAATGAAGCTCATAATCGATGATAGCTTCTCTGTTCTCATTGGAAGTTTCCTTATCATCCAATCTATGTTCAAAATGAATTGAACAAGCGTTTACTTTTCTATTCACCCTAAAAAAATCATCAATTATTGATAAAAAACCTGACGAACAATCACAATCAGCATCAAAACATAAAATTAAACCTTCGGGCTTATTGATTTGCCCAAATCGACGCACAGCTTCATCCATTCCCAGTTTACGCGCTAAACCTACACCAGCATGTTTGTTGTGCATATTATATTGAGTTACAATATAAATAGGAATTTCAGCAATATCTGAGCTAATAAAGGTCCTTAGCGCTTCTTCAGATTCTAAATTCTGCTTTTTGTCATTATCAGCGGCGTTTTCGCCATGATTAATAACAATGATTATTTCAAATTTTTTAGGACTAATAACAGACCTGACAAGAGATTTGACAGCATCAACTATATTAGGTTCAGAAAAAGAAGGTACTACAACAATTGTTGAAACTTCCTGATTTATTGGAGAACTGATTAATTCATCACCAATGCCAAATCTGTTCAAATAAAAGTTCTTCATTAAGGCATCAATCTACCCGTTTTCCATCCATCAGTATCGTTCTCATAATACAACCTATCGTGCAAACGACTGGGGCGCCCTTGCCAAAATTCATAATAATTTGGTTTTATAATATAACCTCCCCAATGTTTTGGACGCGGTACTTCTTTGTCTTTAAATTTATTTTCAAATTGATTTAATCTTTCTGAAAGTTCATCACGACTATTTATTGCTGAACTCTGCTCCGAAGCCCAAGCTCCAAGTTTGCTTTCTCTAGGTCTCTTATTAAAATATTCGTCTGAAAGTTCATCAGAAAGTTTTTCGACCATGCCTTCTATCCTGATTTGCCGTTCTACTTCTTGCCATAAAAAATTACAAGCTATGTTAGGGTTTTGATCTAAATCTTTGCCTTTTTTACTGGCATAATTAGTATAAAAAACGAGTCCGAAATCATAAATCCCGCGCAAGTAAACAACCCTTGATGAAGGTTTACCTCCATTACCAACGGTTGATATTACCATTGCATATGGATCTAAAATTTGAGCATTTACTGCCTCTTCTAACCACAATCCTAATTGCTCTAATGGGTTTGAATGCAGATCAGAAACATCCAATTGTTTCTGTGCAAAATCTCTTCTTATTTGGTTGATGTAATTGGTTACTTCTTCAAATGCCATGAAGCAAAATTAGTTCTAACTAGATTTAACTAGCTAAATTTCAAATATTATTTCTGGAACATTATATTTACCCACTTATGAAAACTGATTTAAAGTTGCGTTTTGAAACTCCAAAAGAATGGATAGATACCGTTCTTGCTGATTTTAATTCGTTTCTGCAAGACCATGCAGACTGTGAAAGAAAAGCTTCATCAATGGCTATGAGCTTTGTCGCAAAGTGTCCTGATAAAATTAAAATTATTCCTGAACTTATTGAAACGGCTCTTGAAGAGTTGGTTCATTTTAAATTGGTTTATGAAATAATGGAAACAAGAGGGGTGCCATTAAAATCAGAAATGGAAAAAGACTTTTACATCAACGATTTGATGAAAACCATAAGATCGAGCAGTAATGAACGCTTATTAGATAGAATGGTACTTGCTTCAATTATTGAAATGCGTGGGGCTGAACGATTTAAGATGATTGCAGATAACATTGAAGACGAAGAACTGAGTAAATTCTATACAATGCTTTATCTTTCAGAAGCGAAACATGGAGATGTATTTAAAGAACTCGCTTCACACTACTGGCCTGTTGAAGAAATTGACATTAGAATGGATAACCTTTTAGATAGAGAAGCTGAAATATGTTCCAAATTAAAATTTAGAGCGGCATTACATTAATAATTAAGGGGTGGTAGATTTTTTCAAGCATATAGAATTTAATAAAGGAGTTCCTGCCAAAGGGAAACTGCTTATTTCTGAACCCTTTATGTTTGATTTTAATTTCAAACGAACAGTAATTTTAATTGCCCAGCATAGTTCATCCGAAGGAACCACAGGGTTTGTTCTAAATAGAAAATCTGAATATTTAATAAGTGATGTTTACCCCGAGTTTTGTGAACCTTCTTTACCTGTTTTTATAGGTGGTCCTGTTGGAAAAGAATTCCTTTTCTTCATTCATCGATTAGGAGACCAAATTGAAGATACACAGCATATTGTTAGCGATTTGTATTGGGGTGGTAACTTGGAGCAAATTAACGACCTACTTAAAAATAAAAGTATTACTCCAAACGACATCCGTTTTTTTATTGGTTATTCAGGTTGGAGCGAAGGTCAGTTAGAGTGTGAGCTTGAAGAAAACTCATGGATTGTAGCTAAAATGAAAGGAAAAATTGATCTTACGGTACACGACGAAATTTTCTGGAAAAAGGCAATGGCCGGCATCGGAAAACACTTTAAAGTGATGGCCAATTTCCCTGAGGATCCTTCAAAAAATTAAATCCTTCCGCTTTTAAATTAACTGACCAAAGTCAGTTTTCAATTCCAATATACTAGGCAACATTACCAAATATCATAAGCTAAAATTATGTATGAAATATCTTTGTTCTGACTGTAAAAATTGAAGATTTAATGATTGACCATGTGGTAACAACTACCCCACACAGTTCTTTAGGACATGTTAGAGAAAAGAGGACTTTTATATTAGCGCGTAACTGCTTCAAGCAAATGTTTGTTGAGCATCTCGTTTAAGTACCTAGAGGTTTTATTAAAATACCTCTTATTACTGAACGATCGAACCCATGTAATGCCTTGAATAGCATTGGTAAAGAATATTTCTTCGGCCTCAAGTAACATCTTAGGATGAATAGCTCCTTCTAGCAAATTAACCCCATAATGCCTACAAAGTTTTATAACTTGATTCCGCATTATGCCAGGCAAACATCCTTGAATAACTGACGGGGTGTAAAGTGAGTCATGTATTTTCAAAAATAGGTTTGATGAAATGGCCTCGCAAAGATTTCCCTTATCATTCAAAATGATGCAGTCGTCAACATGCTTGGTCTTTTTATATAGACCTGCTTTAACGAACAAAAGTGCATTAGCCGTTTTATGTGCTGATAAAAGATTAATTGGCTTTTTAATATCTGAGTATAAATCAATATGCAGCCCTTGCGGGTTAAAATTAAAGAGATTATCATCCAATGGTTGGGCCTCAATGAAAAAACTGGTGTTGTAACTCGTTGGAACGTACATTCCTCCTTGATTTCTGAATACCTGAATCCTAACTTTACCTCCTTTGTTGATGTTGTTTTTTTCTAAAAGAATATTTATTTGCGCCAAAAGCTCTTCTTTACTAAGATCAAAATGGAACTCCAAAAACTCAGCTGAATTAGTAAGTCTTTCAAAATGATCATTAAAAAAACAAATCCTACCTTCAATAACTCGAACAGTCTCAAATATGCTGTCGCCATATCTAAATGATCTATTGTCTGATTTAATTAATTCATCAGATTCATTAAATAAATTACCGTTGTATATCAAATAGTTATTCATCCAAATATTTTATTTAATACGTGGGTAACAAGGCTAGGTTCAAGGGCAATGGTAAAAACTAATCCAAACAAAGCTCCCCAATAATGAGCATCATGAGCAATATTGTCGTTTGATTTTTTTGACGCATAAACTTCGTAACCTACATACAAAACACCAAATAGAATTGCAGGAATACCAATAGGAATAAACATAATGTAGATTTTGCTCATGGGGTTAAACAAAATGGACGCAAACAACACGGCAGCGACAGCTCCAGAAGCTCCAACAGCATTGTAACTAGGATTATTTTGATGTTTTCTAACTCCAGGTAATGATGCAAAGACTACCCCACCTATGTAAAGCAATACAAAATATAAAGCTCCCTTGGCTCCAAATAATTGCATAAAATAGGACTCAACATTTTTACCAAAGCTCCACAGCACAAACATGTTTACAAACAGATGCATCCAATCTGCATGAATTGCAGCATGGGTAATCAATCTGTACCATTGTTTGTTGTGAACAACCACATACGGATTAAGCTCGTATCTATAAAACAACGATTTGTTTTGTAATGCCATAAACGACACAACAACCGAAACTCCAATAATTAACAGGGTAATACTCATTACTGCAAAAGTAGACGAATATTACATAAACAGATTTCATATGAAATGTTAAATCTCATTTATCAATTGTATTATTCTATATCTTAGCACGAACAAAAAAATTATAAAATGAAAAATATATTCGCTCTTTTATTTGCCATAGCGTTGGTTGGAGGAACATATGCTACTACATATACAGCTAATTCTGTTAATGCTTTAGAGCAAAATGATCAGGATGATAAAAAGAAAAAGAAAGCTGAGGCTAAAGAAAGGCCTAAAGACAAAAAAGCTGGAGCCAAAAGTTGCGCTCCAAAAAGTTGTGCTCCAGGTTCAAAAACACCATCTTGTTGCGCAAAAAAAGCAAGCTAAAAAATTAATTTCTTATTTAAAAGCCCCAATAAAATTGGGGCTTTTTTTTGCATTAAAAAATCAATATTAAGACTACTTTTGCCGGCTAATGGCTGAAAAGGTTCCTTTTAAAACAAGAATAACACCCAAATTTATTAGACCATATGTAAAAATATGGCGAGAAGAAGGGTTTAGTGCGTTTTTAAAAAAAGCAGGTTGGAAAGTTGTTCTTGGCGTAGTTGTTTTTTACCTATTAAGAGATTCAATAATTTACCTAGTTCTTCCCTACTTGGTTGCAAAAGGAATCTTTCAATTTTAATTAAAAACCCTGTTATTGATTAGTTTGGTTTAATATTTATTGCCAACATCTGGTTCTATAGAAATATAATTTACTTTTATACAAATTGACATCGATGGCTGAAATTGTAAAACTTTACTCTGAAAACCCTAGTCAAAAAGAAATTGACCAAGTTGTGAAGTGCCTTAAAAAAGGAGGGGTTATTATTTACCCTACCGATACTGTTTATGGAATGGGCTGTGATTTAACCAATGCTAAGGCAGTAGAAAAACTTGCTTTAATAAAAGGTGAAAGAGCATCTAAAGCAAATTTTTCAATTGTTTGTTATGATTTAAGCCACATCAGCGATTATGCTAAACAAGTTGATACGCCAACTTTCAAATTAATGAAGCGCTGTTTACCTGGCCCGTATACCTTCATTTTGGAAGCCAACAATAGAATTCCAAAAATGTTTAACGGAAAGAAAAAAGAAGTTGGTATACGTGTACCTGATAACAACATTGTAAGAGAAATTGTAAAGTCATTAGGCCGCCCTTTAGTAAACACATCAATTAGAGATAACGATGAGGTTGTTGAATACACTACCGATCCTGAACTTATTTATGAGAATCACTTTGGAACTGTTGACTTAGTTGTTAATGGTGGCTTCGGAAAAAACGAAGCCTCGACAATTATTGATTGCACCGGTGATGAGCCAGTGGTTGTTCGTGAAGGTTTAGGTGATATCAGTTTTATAGATTAATTCATTATTTTGACGTTAAATTATCTTTTTGTAGGGTTTTTCATTATTTCATTTATAGTAGCGTTAATGCGAACATTAGGCTATTATTTTAGAGATTTTTTCCAAGAAACCATACATTTTACTTTTACTGAAGCTGATTTAAATGTTTTCCCTAACATGGTTCAGTCAACTTTTGATATGGCTGAAACATCTCTGTCTATAGTGATTTACCTTATTGGAATTATGACCTTATGGCTAGGTATTATGAAAATAGGAGAGAACGCCGGGGTTATTGAAAAACTTTCAAAATGGATATCTCCTTTTTTCCAAAAACTATTTCCTGATATACCTAAAGATCATCCTGCATCGGGTTCAATAATTATGAATTTTTCAGCTAACATGCTTGGCTTAGACAATGCAGCAACACCTTTTGGCTTAAAAGCAATGGATGATTTACAGTCCATTAATAAAGATAAAGACACTGCCAGTGATGCTCAAATCATGTTTTTGGTAATGAATACATCAGGGCTAACCTTAATTCCCATAAGCGTTTTAGCTCTTCGAGGGGCAGCAGGAGCTGCTAATCCTTCAGATGTTTTTATCCCAATTTTATTGGCCACTTTTTTTGCTACGTTAGGAGGAATTATCGTTACATCAATTTATCAGAAAATAAATTTGTTCAACAAAACAATTTTAAAATGGCTGGGCTCTTTAACTTTAATCATCTTAGGATTTATATGGTATTTAACTTCATTACCTCAGCAACAAGTTGAAAAAATCTCTCGCTTTTCCGGAAGTTTCATTTTGTATTCGGTTATTGTTATTTTTCTTGTTTTGGCCTTAAAAAAGAAGATTAACATTTACAACAGCTTTATTGATGGAGCAAAAGAAGGATTTCAAGTTGGCGTTAAAATCATTCCCTATTTAGTAGCAATGCTTGTTGCTATAGGTGTTTTTAGAGCTTCAGGTACTTTAGAGTTAATGACAGGAGGAATTGGCTGGGTTGTTACCACTCTTGGCTTTGATGCAGCGTTTGTTGATGCCCTACCTACTGCGTTTATGAAACCTTTGAGCGGGTCTGGAGCTAGGGCAATGATGGTTGAAACCATGGATACTTTTGGTGCCGACTCTTTTGCAGGAAGGTTGTCTGCGGTTTTCCAAGGCTCAACAGAAACTACCTTTTACACAATTGCTGTTTACTATGGCGCGATCAATATAAAAAACACAAGATATACAGCTACAGCAGGGTTAATTGCTGATTCTATCGGAATTATTGCCGCCATCGTAATGGCCTACTTGTTCTTTTAAATACCCTAGGCAATTACCTGACTATTTTTTTAATCGAAATCGTTACTTTAGCGACTTTAAATTAGAGCTAATCAACATTTTATACTATGAAAAAACTAATACTTTCACTTCTTGTAATGACCTCAGCGGTATTTGTTGTGGCTCAGACTGTACCTAGAGTTCCGTTATACGAAGTTTTTACCAGCTCAACTTGTCCTCCTTGTTTACCTGCAAGCGAACATATGACACCAATTTTTGAACAATATCATGGTCAATTGGCCATTGTTAGATACCAAATGAACTGGCCGGGTTCTGGTGACCCATATTTCACTACTGAAGGCAGTTCAAGAAGAACTACTTATGGAGTTACCGGTATTCCATATCTTACACATAACGGAGCAAATGAATCTTATTCTACTGTTTCAAACTCAAACATCGATGCTGAATTATTAAATATGGCTGAAATGAAAATGGAAGTGCGGTATATGATTGACGCTGCAAATCAATCAATCAGAATCAGGGGTTACTATGAAGCACTAAAAGATTTCCCAGGCAGTTTACATAGATTTTTTATTCCTGTGATAGAAAACAAAACAGTCCAAAACGTAAAGTCGAATGGTGAAACCGAATTTCATGAAGTATTTAAAAAAATGTTACCTACTTCAAGTGGCGATATAATTGTCGGGGATATCGTTACTGGACAAACCAAAAGCTTTGATATTACTTATACTTTTAAAGGTTCTTTCAGATTACCTTCAGATGCTTCTGATGAAATTGACAATGCCACGGAACACTCAGTTGAAGAATTTGCTGATTTGCATGTAATAATGTTTGGCCAAAACATTACCACCAAAGAAATTTACCAAGCGGCTGTTGGCGAAAGTGTTGACAATGTTGGTGATTTAGAAAGAATATGGGGTTCTCCTGCTGCTTCAGTAAAAAATATTGCTTTTGAAAACAGCGTTTCAGTTTATCCTAACCCAGCCTTTAACTCTTTAACGGTGAATGTTGCTGACGCAAAAAACACAACCTTTGAATTACAAACATTAGATGGAGTTTTAGTTGATATAGCCCCTGTTTCATATGGTGGTAAAGCAATTTTTAATGTTTCAAACTTAGCAACAGGCTTGTACATTTTAAAAGTGTCAAACGGAGAAAATACGGTTGTTAAGAAAGTATCTGTATCTCATTAAAATATTTTATAAAAGATTTAAATCCCGCCTTACAGGCGGGATTTTTTTGTTTAATTATAAGACGCCTAAAATGAGTTATCTAACTAAAATAATAATGTCAGGAATAGCAGCCTGGCTTGCGGCATATATTTTACAAGGAATTTCTATTGATGGATTTATAACTTCTGTATTAGTAGCCTTGGCAATATCTATTTTAAATTCAATATTAAAGCCAATTCTAATTGTTCTAACTATTCCTATAACCATATTATCACTGGGCATTTTTTTACTCTTTATTAATGCCTTCATTATTTATATTGCTAGTAGGTTAATTGATGGTTTTAATGTTGATGGTGTCTGGTGGGCAATTGCATTTAGCATATTAATGTCAATATTTACTAGCCTTTTTGAAGATAAGGATAAAGCTAAAAAAGCCTAATATTGATACTATAAAATTAGAACTAAAATTGTGTCTATTAGATTAAATTTAACCTTTCTATTAGTTGTTGTTCTTAATTTAACAACTCTTTATGCCGGAAACTTAATTCCTATTGGCTCCCGTTCTGCTGGATTAAACAATGCTACTGTTGCTAGCTCTGATGGCTTTTCTGTTTTCCAAAATCAAGCTGGCTTGGCGTCGCTGAAGAATATTTCTGCGGGAATATCAATTGAGAATCGTTTCTTTTCACCTGAACTAAATGCTGGCGGATTTTATTTTGCCGCACCAACAAAAATTGGAGTTTTTGGCATCTCAGTTTCACGCTTTGGTTATAGCCTTTATTCAGAATCAAAATACGGTTTGACTTACTCCAAAATGCTTGGCGATAGGCTTGCAATGGCAGTGCAATTGGATTATTTTGAAATCAGACTAGGAGATATTTATGGATCAAAAAGTTTAATTACTGGCGAAGTAGGATTTATTGCAACTATGACTGATGATTTAAATATTGGAGTCCATTTATTTAATCCCACCAGAACTAGAATTTCTCAGCAACCTATAGAAAACCTAAACACAGCTCTAAGAATTGGCCTAGCTTATTCTTTTTCATCCGAGCTAGAATCTTTTCTAGAGCTTGAAAAAGAACTTTCATCTACATTGGTAACTAAGGCTGCTATCGAATACAACATCAATAAAAAGTTTTTCTTTAGAGTAGGTCTTTCAAACAATCCAAATTTCTTAAGCTTTGGTTTCGGTGCTAAGCTTAAATCAATTCGACTGGATATTGCTGCTCAATACCATCAAGTTCTTGGAATAACACCTCAAATATCATTTCAATTTCAACCGAGTACAATTAACAAATGAAAAAGGGCATTCTACTTTTTGTGCTCTTCTTCTCTGCCAGCGTTGTATTGTCACAAAGTGAATTAGCAAATGAAATAATTGAGCAAAGAATTGAACTTTTATTGCAAGATGAAGGCAATGAAAATATTGACCTTACTACCTTATTTGATGATCTATTGAATTATCTTGAAAATCCAATTAATTTAAATTACAGTGCATTAAATGATCTACAAGAATTTAATCTTTTAACGGAAATACAAGTTTTTGAATTGGTTCGTTACCGAGAACAATACGGCTTAATTTATTCCTCTTTTGAACTTGCATCAATTAAATATTTTACCGCTGAAACTGTAAAATCAATCAGGCCCTTTATTTCGCTAAACACCGAATACTCAAAACCACAGAAAATTAAAAATGTTTTTAAATACGGTAGACATGAGGTTATTCTTCGTGAATTTAGAAGAATTGAAACAACGGATGCTTATAATAAAGACAAACCTGAAACGGATAGGTTCTTGGGTTCTTCTGATAGAATATATGCTCGCTATAGGTTTAAATATCGAAAAAATGTAAGTGCAGGAATTACATTCGAAAAAGACCCGGGTGAACAATTTATTTCACAACGAACCAATCAACCGGATTTTTTTTCATTCCACTTACAGCTGAAGCAAGACAAATTTATTAGGAATTTTATTGTTGGCGATTACCAATTTCAGGCAGGGCAAGGTTTAACTTTTTGGTCGGGATTTGGAGTAAGAAAATCACCTTTTATGGCAACATCTATAAAAAGATATGGCAGAGGAGCTTTGGCATATACATCATCTGAAGAGAACAGGTTTTTAAGAGGTTCCGCTATCACTATAGGAAAAGACATTTTAAACTTTACGTCATTTGCTTCTTACAAAAAGATTGATGCCAATAGAGTATTTAGCACGGACTCTTTAGAAACAGAATTAGGTTTCTCAAGCATTCAAACATCGGGCTTTCACAGAACATTTAACGAATTACTAGATCAAGATGCTATTAATGAACTAAACTATGGCGGCAGACTTGCTTTGGCATTGAAGAAACTTAAACTAGGGCTTACAGCAAATAAAACCAGTTTCGACGGTGACTTTATTCCAAATTTACAATTGTATCAAAATTTTCAAAACTCAAATAACACATGGTTTAACCTTGGGGCTGACTATGATTTATTGTTAGGCCCAATAAATATTTATGGTGAAATTGCTCGATCTCAAAATGGTGCAATTGCATACATAAATGGACTTACCGCATATTTAAACTCAAGGTTTACATTAACAATAGTTAATCGTAATTACCCTGAAAACTTCCAGGCGCTTTATGCCAATTCTTTTGGCGAAAAAGGAAGTAACTACAATGAAGTTGGAACTTACATTGGCACTGAATTTAATCCTGCTAAAGGTGTGAAATTAAGCGGTTTTTATGATTTGTATAATTTTAAATGGGTAGGATACCAGCACGATGCTCCAAGCCTTGGTTATGAAATTGGCATTGGATCAGAAATCACTATAAATCGAAGCATATTGTTTAAATTAATGTACCGTTCAGAATCAAAAGAATTAAATTCGAGCACAACCGAAACCACTAATAGATTAAGTGCCCAATTAGTAAATCAATACAGGATTCAACTCGATTATAAAATAAATGATAAGCTTAGCGGTAAAAATAGACTTGAATACAAGGAGTTTTCAAAAGATAATACGCAAGAAACCGGTATTTTAATATATCAAGATATAGGCTACACGATTTCAGATAAATTGAAGTTAATTGGACGAGTAGCATTTTTTGATACCGATGGTTACAATTCAAGAATTTATGCTTATGAAAACGACATGCGTTATCAATTCACCGTTCCCTCTTATTATGATACTGGCTCAAAATATTATTTAATTGCAACTTACAAACCAATCAAACAAATTCAAATTGCTGTAAGGTGGAATCAGGTTTATTGGAATACAGAAAGATCAATTGGCAGTTCGCCAGATTCCTATCTAGGCTTTTCGAAAAATGAAATAAAGGTACAAGCAATAGTCAAATTTTGAGTTACATCAATTTGCGAATTGATATAATTCATGTTATCAAATCATTAACAACTTAATTTAGTTCAATAAATATAGTATAATTGTACTTTGTACACTAAGCATTATAATTAAGATGAAAAGAATATCGATCAATGGTTTTGGAAGAATAGGAAGACTAGCTTTCAGACAACTTATAAAAAATGATTCAGTGCAAGTTTGCGCTATTAACGATTTAACAGATGCAGCAACTTTAGCGCATCTTTTTAAATACGATTCAACCCACGGAAAGTATGATGGGACAGTAGAAGTAAAAGAAAACATGCTTGTTGTAGATGGTAAGTCAGTAGAAATATTATCTGAAAGAGACCCAGAAAAATTACCTTGGGATAAAATGAACATTGATATGGTGTTAGAATGTACAGGTCGTTTTGTTTCTGAAGAAGGAGCATCTAAACATTTAACAGCTGGAGCCAAAAAAGTTCAAATTTCTGCGCCAGCAAAAGGGAACATTCCAACAGTAGTTATGGGTGTGAACGATGAAGTTATTACCGACGATGTTAAGATTTTCTCAAACGCATCATGTACCACAAACTGTTTAGCACCAATGGCTAAAGTCTTAAATGACAACATTGGAATTGTTAAAGGACATATAACTACAGTTCACGCGTACACCATGGATCAAAATTTACAAGATTCACCACATTCAGATTTAAGAAGAGCTAGAGCAGGTGCTTATTCAATTATTCCTACAACTACAGGTGCAGCTAAAGCAGTAGGAAAAGTGATTCCTGAATTAAGCGGAAAGCTTGATGGAAATGCTGTTCGAGTGCCAATTCCAGATGGTTCTTTAACTGATTTCACAGTAGTTCTTAAAAGAGATTCTAGCATTGAAGAAATTAATTCACTAATGCAAAAAGCATCTAATGGCTTGTTTCAAGGAATCGTTGAATACACGGATGAGCCTATAGTATCAATTGATATTGTTGGAAATCCTCACTCTTGTATTTTTGATTCTCAATTAACAATGGTTAATGGGGATTTAGTTAAAATCGTTGGATGGTATGACAATGAAACAGGTTATGCTAGCCGATTGGTTGACATGACCCTAAGGCATGCTTAATTAATAATTTCAATAAGAAAAAAACCCTCAGCTGTTACTCAGTTGAGGGTTTTTTTTGACCTGATTTACACTTAGTAATTTAAATTACAATTGAACCTTGCGGATAAAATATCTTTGCAACATGATAAAATACGTTAAAAAAAAGATTGAAAATTTCAAGAAAAAATCACTTGTAGGACAAATTGGAGATGTATTTTTTTTACTCTTAATTATTATGTTTTTAATGCCTAATGGCAGGGTTATGATGCAACGCACAATGTTGTATTCGGGCTTGTTTAATAAAACGGTTACTACTGACAATATTTTGCTTACAGCAAAAGACTTAACCTGGCAATTGGAAGACTTTGATGGTAAACCAATACAGCTAGAAGAGCTCACAGACAAACCTGTTTTCTTGAATTTTTGGGCCACCTGGTGCCCCCCTTGTAGAGCCGAAATGCCTTCTATTACGGAACTTTACAAGTTAAAAAAAGAAGAGGTGAACTTTGTTTTTATCTCTAACGAACCGAAAGAAAAAATCGCTGCATTTATGAACAAAAATGGGTATGATTTACCTCTGTACTTTGCGCGAACTCAAACACCTGAGGCCTTATACTCCACCACACTTCCTACTACTGTTGTTATCGACAAGAACAATACTATAGTTCATAAGAGCAATGGTATGCACCATTGGAGCTCTGACGCTAGCATTGCCTTTATTGAGGACTTACAGTAATTTAATTTATTTCTTGTGGTAGAATAAATTTTATGATAACACCAAAACAAAATCAATTTTTTTTTAAATTTGATTTAATAATAGAAGTTTTAAACTTTTATTACTATTATTTGTTATAAACTAAACTAAATTAAAATTTTAAAATTATGGAACATTTACCAATTGCAAGTGACAATTACGTAGCTTTTACATTTTTTATCGGAACCATGGCCATGATGGCGGCCTCGGTCTTCTTCTTTTTTGAAGTAAATAATACTGCTCCCAAATGGAGAACTTCAGTTCTTGTTTCGGGTTTAATTACCTTCATTGCAGCCGTGCACTATTACTATATGAGGGGTTACAATTTAGAAACCGGTGACTCTCCAACCTTCTTTCGTTATGTTGACTGGATATTGACTGTGCCTTTAATGTGTGTAGAATTCTATTTAATAACTAGAAAAGCTGGGGCAAAAATAAGTCTACTTTGGAAATTGATAGCCGCATCATTAGTGATGCTAGTAACCGGTTACTTTGGTGAAACAATAGATAGATCCAATAGCGTACTATGGGGTGTGATTTCAGGTGCTGCCTACTTCTATATTGCTTATTTAGTGTGGTTCGGAGAAGTAGCTAAATTAGCAAAAACGGCTGGACCTCAAGTTGCAAAAGCAACACGAGTACTCGCTTGGTTTGTTCTCGTTGGATGGGCTATTTACCCACTAGGTTACATTTTGGGGACCCCTGGAGGATTATTTGGAATTCAACTAGTTAGTGATCCGGAGGCAGCAAGTCATGCTATGGATATTGTTTACAATATTGCTGATGCCATTAACAAAATTGGTTTTGGTTTAGTGATTTATGCTTTAAGTAGAAATTCTGAAGATTAAGGCTAAGGATTATTTTGATTAAAAAAAAGAGTTGATAGGTGATTTATCTATCAACTCTTTTTTTTGCCTTATTTTAATCAAATTTAAAAGAATAGGAGGAAAATAAGGTAATAATGAAACAAGTAAAAATCAATGGTATTTTTAAAATGATAAGTTAAAGTGATCAAAGCAGAGTAAATTTTATTGTGCATTTATCGCAAATCTTGTAATCAGTATTTATATAATTAATATTATATTTTAA
>TARA_B110000037_G_scaffold222177_1_pt1 | contig 14923 bp, 8 predicted proteins | sample TARA_B110000037 | Tara Oceans TARA_B110000037 (sample SAMEA4397196) | marine metagenome | biome: Polar Biome; feature: [MIX] marine epipelagic wind mixed layer (ENVO:01000061); material: water (ENVO:00002006), including particulate matter (ENVO:01000060) such as... | depth 10-100 m
AGTCCTGAGAATTTTTCTAAAGTTATCATCCGTAAACCGAAGAAAAATTCAGTTGGTTTAGATAGTTTAAAATCTTCTGCTTTTTACATGAAGAAATATATGAATCCTTTACAAGTACCTCTTTTGATTTCTAAAATGAATCAAAAAGGTGGTTTTGATTGCCCTGGTTGTGCTTGGCCCGATCCTGATGGACATCGCTCGACTATTGGCGAATTGTGTGAAAATGGTGTAAAAGCAATTTCAGAGGAAGCAACAAGAAAACGAATTAAAGCACCTTTTTTTGAACAATATACTTTAGCAGAATTAGCTGCAAAAACAGATTTTGAATTAGGAAAGAGCGGTCGATTAACACAACCGATGTATTTACCGAAAGGGAAACAAAATTATGAGCCAATTTCTTGGAAAGAGGCTTATGCCGTAATTGGAAAAGAACTAAATGCTTTAGACTCTCCAGATAATGCGATATTTTATACTTCGGGTCGTTCTTCTGATGAAGCGGCGTTTATGTATCAACTTTTTGTACGTGCTTATGGCACCAACAACTTACCTGACTGCTCTAATATGTGCCATGAAAGTAGTGGAAAAGCACTTTCTGAAACAGTAGGAATAGGAAAAGGTTCAGTTACATTAGACGATTTACATGAAGCAGAATTAGTGATTGTCATGGGACAAAACCCAGGAACTAACCACCCAAGAATGTTATCTTCTTTGGAAGCTTGTAAAGAAAATGGTGGAAAAATTATTAGCATAAATCCTTTAGAAGAAGCTGGCATGGTAAAATTTACGCATCCACAAAAGCCAATGAAACTTTTAAGAGGCGGAACAATTCTTACCGATTTATTTTTGCAAGTAAACATTAACGGAGATACTGCGCTTTTGAAAGCAATTATGTTTAACTTATGGGAAAAAGAACAACAAAGCGCAACAAAAGTGTTTGACCATGATTTTATAGCAGAATACACTTCTGGGTTTGAAGATTTTATGCAAGCCTTAAAGCAAATAGACTATAATGAATGCGTACAACTATCAGGTGTTTCTGAAGAGCTGATTGAAGAAGCCGCAGAAATGATTGCCAATAAAAAACGAATTATTATTTGTTGGGCGATGGGTATTACCCAACATCAAAATGGTGTGGAGAATATTAGAGAAATTGTAAACCTTTTGCTACTAAAAGGAAGTATTGGCATAAAAGGCGGCGGAACTTGCCCAGTAAGAGGACACAGTAATGTACAAGGAGATAGGACAGTAGGCATTTGGGAAGCGCCACCACAAGAATTTTTAGATAGAATAGAAGAACGTTTTCATTTTAAACCACCTCAAAAACATGGTTTTGATGTAGTCGCTGCCATAAATGCAATGTATGAAAAACGTGCAAAAGTATTTTTTGCGCTTGGCGGAAATTTTCTTTCTGCTACACCAGATACTAACTACACCGCAGAGGCACTACAAAATACTAATTTAACGGTTCATATTTCTACAAAATTAAATCGTTCGCATTTAATTACGGGAAAACATGCATTGATTTTACCTTGCCTTGGAAGAACGGAAATAGATGTTCAAAAAAGCGGTAAACAATTTGTTTCAGTAGAAAATAGTATGGGTGTTGTGCATAGTTCTGAAGGGGTTTTAAAGCCTGCATCAAAAAACTTGAAAAGTGAAATAGATATTGTTTGTTCTGTTGCTGCGGCAACATTGGGTAATAAAATAAATTTGGATTGGCTCGGGTTGAAAGATGACTATCATTTGATAAGAGATTTGATAGAAGATACGATAGATGGTTTTAAAGATTTTAATAAAAGAGTAAAACAACCTGCAGGATTTTATTTACCGAATGGTGCAAGAGTTAGACAATTTAATACGTCTGACAAAAAAGCACATTTTACCGTAAATCCTTTACCTAATATTAAACGTTTGGATACCGATTTTTTGTTGATGACTATTAGAAGTCATGACCAATACAATACCACCATTTACGGAATGAATGACCGATATAGAGGGATTCACAATGAGCGAAGGGTTCTTTTTATGAATAAAGAAGACATTAAAGCACAAAAATTAAAACAAGGAGATGTTGTGAACCTGAGAAGTAATTTTGACGGTACTAAACGAGAAGCGCCAAAATTTAAGATTGTAGAATATGCTATTCCTAAAGGAAATTTAGCTTGTTACTTTCCAGAAGCCAATGTTTTAGTTCCTATAGATTATTTTGCCAATATTAGTAGAACGCCTGCTTATAAAAGTGTTCCTGTTAGTTTGTTTTGGTAAGCGTTTCATTTTATGTTTTTAGTGTAATAACCAACGAATAATTTTTATATAGTGCTGGCTTAAAATTTCAAATATTTATCATGAATACTTTTAATTCTTAAAAAGTAAAAGTCTAAAAAGTAGTTTTGATATACTCGCCAAGGTGTTTTATTACCTTGTTTTGGAAATAAATGTTCATTTCGTTTTATATAACTGGAATCTAAATTTAAAATAGGTACTTTTTCTATGGTTTCGTTTTCTGTTTTCACATTAAAAATGAGCTTATTATTTTTATCCATATAATTTAATAATCTACTTGCATACTTTGAAGTCAAATCACTCTTTAGTGTCCAAGAAGCATTAGTATAGCCAACAAAAAAAACAATATTTGGCACATCATTTAGCATTAAGCCTTTATATACATATTGCTCAGACAATTCTATTTGTTTATTATCTACAGATAATTCTACTCCACCAAAAGCTAACAAATTTAAGCCTGTAGCGGTAACTACTATATCTGCTTCTAATTCTTTACCAGATTTTAATAAGATTCCTTTTTCTGTAAATTTATCAATATGATCGGTTACGATATCTGCTTTTTTATTTTTCAAAACTTTGTAAAAATCACCATCTGGAGCTAAACAAAATCTTTGTTCCCATGGATTATACTTTGGAACAAAATGAGGTTCCACTGGAAAATCGTCTCCCAAACCTTTCTTAACTTGATTAATTATATAATTTTTGACTTTCTTTGGCCACTTTCTACTTATAGTAAAAAAGATAACTTGAAAGCTGATATTTTTTAAACGAATTAGTCGATAAGCAACTTTTTTCGGTAATATCTTATTTAAGAAAACAGCTATTTTGTCTATTGCTGGAATTGCACCAATATAACTTGGTGAACGTTGCAACATGGTTACTTTCTCTGCTTTCTCTGTTAAACTTGGAATCAAAGTAATTGCCGTAGCCCCACTACCAATGACTATTATTTTTTTATTGGTATAATCTAAATTTTCATCCCAATTTTGAGGATGTATTACTGTTCCTAAATAATTATCTAAGCCTTCAAATTTTGGCGTATATCCTTTATCATAACTATAGTAGCCACTACAAGAAAAAATAATATTGCTTTCATAAGATTCAGTTTCTCCAGTTTTAGTATTTAAAGTATTGATTGTCCAAGTTGCAGTTTCACTATCAAAATTTACTGAAATTACTTTTTGATTGAAGACAATCTGTTCTTTAACATTATACTCTTCCATAGCTTCATCTAGATAAGTAAGAATTTGCTTTGCACTACCAAAAGTATTTTGCTTTCCCCAAGGTTTAAAATTATATCCAAATGTATTTAAGTCTGAATCTGAACGAATTCCAGGATATTTAAACAAACGCCAAGTTCCCCCAAATTCTTCTCTAGATTCTAATATTAAATATGACTTGTCTGGATTGTCTCTTTTTAAATGGCAAGCAGCGCCAATACCTGATAAACCTGCTCCTATTATTATAATGTCTTTCTTCATTTCTAAAATATAAGAATGGAAAGATAGGCTAAGTATTTTTTCTTTTTTCACCTATGTTAAAAAAGAAAAAATAATTTTATTTACTTATCGGAGTATTAAAGCTCTCTGTGTATCTAAACGTATAAAAACAAATAGTAAAATAGAAAATGACAACAAGGAAGAACCACCATAACTTATAAAAGGTAAGGGAATACCAATTACTGGTGCTAAACCAATTGTCATAGCAATATTTATAAAAAAATGGATAAAGAAAATACTCACAACGCCATAACCATATACTCTAGAGAATTTAGACCGTTGTCGTTCAGCTAAAAATATTAATCTCAACAAAAAGACTACATATAACAGAATCAATAAAAAACTACCAATAAAACCAAATTCTTCCGCTATGGAAGTAAAAATAAAATCTGTTGATTGTTCGGGGACATAATTCAACATAGTTTGGGTTCCTTTCAAATATCCTTTACCAAAAAAACCACCTGAACCAATAGCTATTTTAGATTGCTCCAAGTTGTAACCCACATTAGATGGGTCGTGAATTTTTCCTAAAATAATATCTATTCTGTTTCTATGATGTTCTTTAAGTACATTGTTAAACAGATAATCTACAGAAAAAGTATAGGCACTTGCGACAATAAATGATATCAATACAATTTTCAACCATTTCTTTTTTAATCGATTTAATAAGTATCCGACACCGAAAATAATGACAAATAATAAAGCTATTGACAAGTATGGACTAATATATTCTACGTTTATTAAGGGCATTATATATTTTACATTCAGAACGTTTATTATTGTAAAAAACAGGAACCAATAAATAAGTTTTAGAATAGGATAAGCATCTTTTCTATTGTAATAAGTAAATAAGATAAGTACAAAAGCATAAATCATAAGCATTAACCAAGGGTCGTACATTAAAGCCATTACAGAAAAGAAAATTGCTCCAAAACCCATAATTAAGAATGAAGACTCTAAACCTTCCCTATGCAACAAGAAAACTAAACTAGAAAATACCAGCATGGACCCAACATCTCCTTGTAAAAGGATGAGTACAATCGGTAATAATATAATTGAAATTGCTTTAATTTTAGCCTTCAGCTTAGTTAAGTTAACATTATAGCCTGAAAGATATTTTGCTAAAGCTAAAGTTGTAGCAAATTTTGCCAACTCGGCCGGTTGAAAGGCAATTGAACCAAATTTAAACCAAGATTTGGAGCCTTTTATTTCTACCCCAAAAACTAATACTGCTACTAATAAGAGCATAATGAGCCCATAAATTATAAACGCGAAACTGGTATACAATTTACTATCAAAAACGAGTATAAACATTGCTGCTAATATACTTAATCCGAAAAATATAGTTTGCTTACCATAAGACGTTCCCAGTCTAAAGAAACTTGGGTCTGTGGCAGAATATGTTGTATCATAAATAAATGCAATTCCTACTATAACTAATATAGCATACATCAATATGCTCGACCAATCTATATTTTCTATGATTCCTTGTTTTGCCATTACTTAAGTTTTGTAGAATCAATTAACATGGCATCTAAAATAGATTTTTCTAACCATTTTCTACTATTCATAATTGTATCGTTCTTATATTTTTCAATCATTAAACTAGTTATAGGCGCTGCAAAAGCAGATCCACCACCCGCATTTTCAACAATTACGGCAACAACAATATCAGGATTTTCTACGGGAGCAATACCCGCAAAAATAGAATGATAATCTCCATGAGGATTTTGGGCTGTTCCTGTTTTTCCTCCAAAAGAAATTCCTGGAATTTTTGACCTTCTACCAGTTCCTTCTTCTACTACAGCTTTTAAGCCTTCTGCTATAACTTCAAAATACTTAGCGTCAACACCTGAATTAATCGTAGGGAAATTTATTTTCTCAACTCCTTCTATATTCTTTAATAAATGAGGTTCTATATAATAACCTCTATTGGCAATAATAGCATAAAAATTGGCTAATTGTAAAGGAGTAACAGAAATTTCACCTTGGCCTATGGCTAAAGAAATAATGGTTACTGCTTTCCAGTGATTTTTACTATATAAATTATTATAATAAGCTGCTAAAGGAATATTCCCCGGTTCTTCTCCACCTAAATCTATTCCTGTTTTTCTACCAAAACCAAATTTGATGCAATATGCTCGCCAAGTATTGTAAGCCTCTTCGGTATTGGTGTATTGGTTATGATCGATATTATTTCTAAAAACTTGCCAAAAATATGGGTTGCAAGAATACTTTAAAGCATCTTGAACATTTTTTGCGAAAGGATGTCCATGTGAACAATGCAAAGTATATCCTGGAATTTGGTAAGACAAATTACATTTATAAGAAAAGGTAGGGTCTATTATTTTTTCTTGTAATGCAATTGCTGCTGTTATAGCTTTAAAGGTTGACCCTGGAGGATATGTCCCCATGATGGCTCTATTAAATAATGGAGATAATTTATTTTTTTGTAATTTCTTATAATTTTCTCCTCTCTTTCTTCCTACCAACATATTGGGATCGAAAGTAGGATTACTAGCCAAAGCTAATATTTCTCCTGTTTTTGGTTCTATGGCAACAATACTTCCAATCTTATTTTTTAAAAGTTTTTCTCCATATTTCTGAAGCTCTACATCTATGCTCAAAGTAATATTTTTACCCGATATTGGAAATAAATCAGATTGTTTATTATTGTAAGAACCCTTATTGTTATGAAATTTATCTACGAATATATATTTATACCCTCTTTCTCCTCTTAATTCTTTTTCATAGACTTTTTCTATGCCACTTCTACCAATATAATCTCCAGATTTATAATAATTTTCTGACTCTTTAATTATTCTATGATTAACTTCTCCAATATCACCAAATATATGTGCTCCGGTACTATAATTGAATTTCCTTATCGTTCTTGGTTCACCATAAAACCCATTAAATTTAAAAGAAAATTCTTGAAACCTAGTATACTCTAAAGAGGTAATCTGTTTTAAAAAGATATTTGGCCGATAGTATCTAATACCTTTTTTCAGCGGTATGATTTTTTCAATAAATTCTTCCTTACTTATTTTAAGCAAGTTGCAAAACAAAATAGTATCCAAGTTTTTTATATGCCTAGGGATAACCAAAATATCATAAATTGGTTGATTATAAACTAATAATTCTCCGTTTCGATCATAAATTAGCCCTCTATCTGAATATAGTTTTACTTTATCTACGGCATTATTTTGCGCAGCAGTTTTAAACTTATCGTCTACTACTTGAATAAAAAATATTTTCACTAAAAAGATAATAGCGCTAATTACGACTAAAGATTGTAGCACAATTTTTCTATCGGTATACTTTTTAATCATTTCTTAGTATTAAAAGTATACAGTAATAAGAACATGATAAAAACAGAAACTAAGGTACTAAAAAAACTAAGTGCCATAGTATGTGAAAAATTATTGAGGGAGCCTATTTCTACTAAAAAATAAGTGAAATGATGAATAAATGTAAGACTTAAAAAATAAAACAATAACCAGCCAAAGCCATTTTCTTTAAGGTTTGGATAATTATATTTATCTGATTTTGGTTGAAAGCTTCTTAAAAATAAAGGTCTTAAATATGCCATAAACACAGTAGCAAATGTTTGCATTCCCATAGTACCATTAAATAAATCGATTGTTAACCCTAAAAAGAAAGCAGTAAAAAGTAAGTCCCAACCTTTCGTGTCAAAGGGTAACAATAATATAAATAAAGGAAAGATATAAGGGTTTATTAACCCGCTTACGTTAACATTGTTTAATACTAATGATTGCAAAAGCACCAAGCCGATAAAAATAAATATTTTCTTTATTGTACTATTCAACTTGTATTTCTTTAAAAGTTTCTATTCGTTTGTTATTAATGGCATAAGTATAATTCAATTTAGAAAAATCTACAGCCAGTTCAACTTTTATTATCAAAAAGCTATTGCCTGACTCTTTTCTTGTTTCTTCTACATAACCAATTAAGATGTCTTTTGGGAAAATTTGCGAATACCCACTAGAAACTATCGTATCTCCTTTTGCTAAAATAACATGATTTGGCACTTCATTAATATGCGTAAAACGAGCATCTCCCTTTTGCCATTGTAGGGTTCCAAAATATCCTTGATTTTTAATTTTCACGCTAATCTTAGACTTTTCATTAATCAATGGCATCACCAAAGAGAAATTTTTTGTAGCATTTACGACCACACCAACTAAACCACTAGGCTCAACAACTCCCATGTTATTATATATCCCATGTCGCGTTCCTTTGTCTAAATATACATAATTATATCTTTTGTTAATGGTGTTACTTATCGCTAATGCGGGTATGTATTTAAAATGATTTAGAGAATCTAGAATCAAAGTGTCTAGTCTATTTATTCCAGTTAAAGAATGATTCCTTTTAATTTTTTCTAAAGGTGGAATAAGTGTATATTCCAAGGATAGCATATTACTTCTAAGGCTAGCATTTTCTTCTGCTAATTTTTCATTTTCTTGTTTCAGACCCATGTACATTGTAGCATTTTTTACACTCGAATAAATACTACCTGTAAAAAAATTTGCTGAATTTATAAAAGAAGCTTTGTGGTATGTATTATTTTGAACAATTAAAAAAACTGCAACAAGCTGTAAAAATATAAATAAAAATAATAAACTATATTTCGAAATAAATTTTATTAAATTATCCATAATTTGTACTCAACAATAATAAATTTAAAAAATCAATGATAGTAAAAATGACTTACATTAAGAAAGTCAGCTTGTCTTTGTTTTTAAGTGCAATACCTGTACCTCTAACTACTGCTCTAAGTGGATCATCTGCTAAATGAACTGTTAAACGTGTTTTTTGTGAAAGTCTAACATCTAAACCTTTTAATAATGCACCACCACCTGTTAAATAAATACCTGCCTGATAAATATCTGACGCTAATTCTGGCGGAGTAGATTCTAATGCTTTTAAGATAGCTTCTTCTATTTTAGAGATAGATTTATCTATAGCATGAGCAATTTCAGAATAACCTACCATAATTTGTTTAGGAATACCTGTCATTAAATCTCTACCATTTACTGGGTAATCATCTGGAGGAGTTTCTAGTTCTGTTAAAGCGGCGCCAATGTTTTTCTTAATTTTTTCTGCAGTTCTTTCACCAATCAGCATATTATGTTGTCTTCTCATGTAGCCAACAATATCGGCTGTAAATTCGTCCCCAGCTATTCTTATAGAGTTGTCACAAACAATACCTGAAAGCGAAATAACAGCAATTTCTGTTGTTCCTCCCCCTATGTCAATAATCATATTACCACTAGGCTCTTCAACATCAATACCAATTCCAATTGCAGCAGCCATAGGCTCATGAATCATTTTTACGTCTTTCCCACCGGCAGATTCTGCAGATTCTCTTACCGCTTTTTTCTCAACTTCTGTAATTCCAGAAGGGATACAAATAACCATGTTATAACTGGGTTTGAAAAAGCTTTTATTTTCACCCTCAATCATGTCAATCATTCCTCTAATCATGTGCTCTGCCGCATGGAAATTGGCAATAACTCCATCTTTTAAGGGTCTAATAGTTTCTATATTAGAATGCGTTTTTTCATGCATTAGTAATGCTCTCATTCCTACGGCTTGAACTTTTTCAGTTTTTCTATCAATGGCAACTATAGATGGTTGATCTACAACAACTTTATCGTTATGAATAATCAGGGTGTTTGCAGTACCTAAATCTATTGCAATTTCTTGCGTTAAAAAATTAAAAAATCCCATTGGTTTATATATTATGTGTTCTGAACGATTAAAGGTACAGTTTATTGTTAATTTATTATCAATTAATGCTTAAAATGTCTGATTCCAGTCATTTGCATATTCATATCATTTTCATCACAGAAATCTATAGATAATTGATCTTTTATAGATCCTCCTGGTTGAACAACAGATTTTATGCCAACTTCACAAGCAATCTCTACACAGTCTGGAAAAGGGAAAAATGCCTCTGAAGCCATTACTGCCCCTTCTACATCAAAACCAAAGAATCCTGCTTTAGTAATTGCTTGTTTCAAAGCATCTACTCTAGAAGTTTGACCACTTCCCATACCAACTAATTGTTTATCTTTAATTAAAACAATACAGTTCGATTTTATATGTTTCATAGCTTTTACGGCAAACTCTAAATTTTCTAACTCTTCTGCAGTTGCTCCTTTTTTTGTTACTTGAGAAAATTGCTCTTCCTTTTCTGTTTTGCTATCGTAATCTTGCATCAATACCCCATTCAACAAACTTTTATATTGTTTCTGTTGAATATCAAAAGTCAGTTGTTTTAACATGACTCTATTCTTCTTCCCTTTTAATATTTCTAAAGCATCTTCATCAAAAGCTGGTGCTATTACAACTTCACAAAATAATTTATGAATTTCAGTTGCCGTTTCTTTATCTATTGTTCTATTAGTAATTAAAATCCCCCCGAAAGCAGATTGATTATCGCAAGCTAAAGCCGCTAAATAAGCTCCTTTTAAATTTTCTCTAGACGCTAAACCACAAGTATTGGTATGTTTTAAAATAGCAAATGTCATTTCATCAAATTCAGAAATTACATTTACGGCCGCATCAATATCTACTAGATTATTGTAAGAAAGTGCTTTACCATGTAATTTTTCAAATTTTTCATCTAAATTACCATAAAAAACTGCTTCTTGATGTGGATTTTCTCCATATCTCAAAACTTGTTTTTCGTTGATACTAACTTTCAACGGACCATTGTCATTGTTTTGAGTAAAATAATTAAAAATAGCGGTATCGTAATGAGAAGAAACAGAAAAAGCTTGTGCAGCGAATTTTTTTCTATCCGAAATTTCCGTTGCACCGTTTTTCTCTTCTAGTATATTAACTAAATCTTCATATTGATTTTTGGTAGAAACCACCATTGAATCTTTAAAATTCTTTGCAGCTGCTCTAATTAAAGAAATACCACCAATATCTATTTTTTCAATAATTTCTTGCTCTGTACCACCAGCCTTTACTGTTGCTTCAAAAGGATATAAATCTACTATTGTTAAATCTATTTCAGGAATATTATATTCTACCAATTGATCTAAATCTTCTTGATTTTCTCTACGAGCTAAAATACCACCAAAGATTTTCGGATGTAAAGTCTTTACTCTTCCACCAAGAATTGAAGGATAGTCTGTTAATTCCTCCACGGGAACTACTTTTATTCCTAAATTTTCAATAAACTTTTGAGTTCCTCCTGTTGAATAAATAGTTATGCCTAGATCAGATAATTTTTTTACTACTGGTTCTAATCCATCTTTATAAAAAACGGAAATTAAAACTGCTTTGATTTTTTTCATAATAAAGAAATGCGAAAAAATATCTTCTATTTTGCTAAAGAATTCTTAAACAAAACACAAAAAAATATCTTTTTCGAGCTATTTAATAAATTAATAATGATTTTCTGCAAAAGTAAGGAAGAAATAAGCTTAATCCAGCTTTTCTTTGATATATTTCTCAATAATTTGTGGATAAAGTAAATGCTCTAACACTAATACTTTTTTAGCGATTTCTTTTGGCGATTTTTCTTTTGAAATATCTATCGTTTTTTGTAAAAGAATTTCTCCTTTATCGTATGCTTCATTTACTAAATGAATAGTAATTCCACTTTCATTTTCTTTCGCATTAAAAATCGCTTCATGCACATTTGAACCATACATTCCTTTTCCCCCATAGTTTGGCAATAAACTTGGATGTATATTGATTATCTTATTATTGTAGCCACTAAGTAAATAATTTGGAATTAGCCACAAAAACCCTGCTAAAACAATTAGTTTTATTTCTTTTTCAAGTAAGAAATCTAAAATTAAAGTTTTATTATAAAAATTCTCTTTATCAATAACTAACGCATCTATATCGTACAGTTCAGAAAAATTCAACACGCCTGCATTTTCATTATTAGAAACGATGAGCGCTACTTCATAATTAGCAGTTTTTGAATATTTTATTATTGATTTTGCGTTAGAACCTGTGCCTGATGCGAATATTGCTATTTTTTGTTTCATTGTTTTGTTTTGGATTTCATTAGTTAATAGCCGTTCAACTTAGAATAATTGGAATTTCTAACTTTGTTTTACGCTAATACTATTTACTAATTCAACACAAAACTATACAAATATTCTTCTTCTAAAAAAGTAACTTTCAGAAAATACTTGCCAGATTCATATTTAGCTGTTTCTAGCTGTAATTGATTGTAGCCTTTTTGTAAAATCACCTCAGTGTTAGCTTGAAGAATATTTCCCAACATATTTATTACTTCTACGCTACAGAACCCTTTATTTTTAGTTACTACATCTAAATTTACAAAATTCTTTGCGGGGTTTGGATAAGGCTTTGAAAATTGAATAATTCCATCTATTAAACTACATGTTTTATTGTTATTCATATTCAACTCTGTACCGTCATTAACAGCTATAGCTTCTACACAAATATATTTAGAATTTGCCAAGTCAGTAATTATAAAATAAGAATCGAAACTGTAGTCAATTATTTTTCCAACAGGTAAATCACCCGTCCATTTTTGAACTAAAACATCTCCATTATCTAATCTCAAAATTAAATCTGCATTTTTTATTTTTCTACTGCCCACATTGCTTAATAAGACATTGGCATTTACTATATTATTGTTTCCGTTTTGTGTGATTTTCAAATCTAATTTTTTAAGCTCAAGGTCTAATTCAGAAGGAATTATTGCCATTTGTTGTGTGCGCGTATTTTTACAATTAAAGCTATTGGTTGTTTCCAGTGTTACATTGTAAATGCCATTATCGACATAGGTATGTTTTGGATTTTTGTCATTTGAATTTTCATTATCGCCAAAAGACCAACTATAAGTATCTGCATCGGGTGTTTCATTGATGAAAGAGACTTCTAAAGGTGCCGTACCATAATCTGGCGTAAAATCAAAAGATGGATTTGGTAAAGGATTTATTACCACAATTATTGTGGTATCGTCTGTACATTCTTTTTGAGTTTTTATACTATAATGAACACTATAATCATCTTCATCAGAAAAAACATACTTTACGGAATCTTGAAAGAATAGATTAAGATCTATTGACCAAACGCTAGATTTTATTGAATCTAACAATACGGTGCTATTATCAAAAAACAGTGTAGTATCTGTTAAGCATACTTTATTAAAACCAAAAGAGGCAATTGGTTGAGGGCTTATTTCTACATTTTTAGATATATTACTTTTACACCCCAATGCATTTTCAATGGCTAAATTAACTGTTTGCATTCCCACTGTATTGTATTGGAATTTTGGATTTTGCAGGGCAGAAGAATTAAACCCATTAAAAGCCCAATTCCAATCTACTATTGATAAAGATTGCGTTTCGTCTTTAAAGGAAATTAAATCTCCGATGCAATTATTTGTAAAAGAGAAGTCTGCGGTTAATGCAGGAAATACTTCTATTGATTTTGTGATAGAATCTATGCAGTTATTCACATCTCCAACTATTAACTTAATATCATGCACTCCAACTCCGCTTAATACAAAATCAGGATTCTTAGAGTCTGCTAAACTCATTGAATTTAAACTCCAATTCCAAATATTTATACTGTCATTATTTAGAAAACTGGCATTTTCACTAAAACTTGAAGAGCTTCCAGAACAAATTACGCCACAAACAAAGTCGACTACTGGTAATTTATGCACATAAACATCTTTTGATATAGAATTTAAACAACTTGAATCTGTTTGAATTGAAAGAGAAACTGTAAAACTATTGTCATTTGAATGAGTATAATCAGCATTTGCATTGCCTGAACTTACCGTATTGTCAGGAAAATCCCAAGTGTATTCAATTATACTATCAGAGCCAGAAGTAGTTGAAGCACTTATAAAATTATTAGCTATTCCAAAGCAAGTTGTATCAGCAATAAAATCAACAAAAGGAGCTATTAAGTTATTCACGTGTACTTGAATTGTATCTTTTGCTATGCATGAATATTTATCAGAAACTTCAATTGAAATTTGAGTGTCGGAAGGGGTATTCAACTCTATAAACAAACTAGTATCCCCCGTAGACCATAAATACTCATAAGGCCCGTTATTTATGCTTGTAGTCGTAAATAGCAAATTACTCCCTAAACAAAAATCTCTATCAAGTCCTAATGTAGATTGAAAAGAGAAAGAGTCAATCAAAAGTGTTACTTCGTCAGTTATAGAACAACCAAATGAGTCAGTGATTGTTACTGAATACGTTCCTGGATCTGTAATATACAAAGAACTATCTGTAGAAAAAGTGTTCCACAAAAAAGAATATGATGATCCAATATTTTTATATAAAAAAGTAGTATCTCCAATACAGGTTAAAAGGGAGCTTTCAAAATTGGTATATGGCGCTTTGATTAAAATAGTATCTGACAACACATATCCAAAAACATCTGTTACCTCAACAAAATATTCTCCGGGAGCATTAACATTAATACCCGCACTAGATTCTCCTGTACTCCAAGAATAATTTAAAAAATGATTCCCTGGTGACAATGTTGCTTGATGGTCGCAAAAACTATATTGATCCATAATAATATCTTCTCCTAAGTTTGGATAAGGCGAATATTTATTGTGTAAATATCTTGGAATAATTTTTTTATCTAGTTCAGAAATAAATACTTGGTCTTTTAAAAGAATTATTTCAAACATTTCACCGTCAAACGTTCTTGTGGCATCATAGGACTTAGCTTGTCCTCCCAGCGTAAATTTATTAGAAGATAATATGGTCGTATTAGAAAAATTATTCGTTGTAAAAGGATAATTCACTGAGAAATTATCATTGATATTTACGGTTAAATTTTGGGCGCTAAAATCAATTGTTTCCGCTAAAATTGAATAGTCAAAAACTCCTAACGATGAATTTATAGCACCCCCATAATTAGTAGGCATGTATGTCGTTAATTGACTCTCTGAAAGAATTAATCCATTCCCTCTTTGTGAGAGTTTCCCTTGGTCGTATACAAACTTATTATCTGTGCTTACAATATTAGGCCTTAATACCGAATAAAACTCTAAACCAGCACTGGTTAAAACAGTTTTATTACCTTTTAATTCCTTTCCCCCTGAAAAAAAAACAGAGGGATATCCATTTAGTACATTT
>TARA_B110000037_G_scaffold86495_1_pt1 | contig 14923 bp, 24 predicted proteins | sample TARA_B110000037 | Tara Oceans TARA_B110000037 (sample SAMEA4397196) | marine metagenome | biome: Polar Biome; feature: [MIX] marine epipelagic wind mixed layer (ENVO:01000061); material: water (ENVO:00002006), including particulate matter (ENVO:01000060) such as... | depth 10-100 m
TACCACCAGTCATTTTGTTTTTGTATTTGGTCTAACCTTTGCCACACTTCAGGACCATATATATCTTCTAGGTCCATTACTTTCCATGCGGCTTCTAATCCAACTTCTGCTGTTACTATTCCTAATAATCCTATTAGCATTGCTAGTGCAACTATAATTTCCAGTCCGATTACTAGTTTGAATATATTTTTTAGTATTGTCATTATTTCGCCTCCCAATGTTCAAGACATCTTGGTTCGTACATACCAACACTGCCAACCTGTATACGACTACCTGTTGCCTTGACTCTATAAGTTTTTGTGGCAGGTTTACCACACACCGTACAGATTGCTTTAATTTTTTCTACACAATCTGCTAGTCCTAGTAGTTGACTTGTAGTATCAAACGGTACACCTCTTGAATCTTGATCCAATCCTGTTGCTACTACATTTACACCATTACGCAACCATTTTTCAACATAAAAAAGACACTCTTTGGTATCCATAAATTGTACTTCATCTAAGCATACAGTGTCATAATTGTAAGGCATTATATTATAATTATCTTCAATTTCACTAAAGTCTGTAAAACTAATACAAGGATAGCTTAATTGGTTATGTGTTGTAATTGTATCTTCGCTATATCGATTATCTGCACTAGGCTTTACTACTAGTACTTTTTTACTTTGATGATTTAACCACAGTACTCGTTGTAACAGTTTACTAGTTTTTCCTGCATACATTGCTCCTGCGTAGACATCTAATATTCCTCTTGACATACTTTTACTTTCTGGTATATCATACCATTCTTTTTGCTTTGTAGTTTCAGCAAATGCTTCTATATCATCCTTGCTAATCATTTCTTAAAGACATAAACGCCTTCCCATTTCTCTCTGCCTTCTAGCTTGTCGTTACCGACACCAGGGCGAGTGTTAAGCATCATTTTAATCATTCCATTATATTTGAAGCCGATCTTCTCCGCGGTCTGGATCCATCTTTCAACGACTTTAAATTCTTCTTTTGTTGTTTTGTAATCGGCCATGTTAGTTGCGAAAACTCCTTCTCTATTGAGTCCTCTATGTATTTGTTGAATGGACGGAGTAACATATCCATCAAACCATTCATCCAATGTTTTATATCTGACCATGCATTGTGTATCTTCATCGCTGTATTTCTCCAAGTTAAAGTAAGGCGGCGAACTAAATGCAAGATCGATATCTTCAGGCTCATATTCTTCACTAGTAGAGCAATGTAGTTCGCCAGTTGATCCAATAGACGACTTTATGAGGCTATTTAGATAATTTAAATATTCAAATGTTTCAGTGTTTGGATCAATTCCTACATAGTTGTAACGCATATTACTTGCTAACGTACCAAGCAACCTACCTCCGTACCCCATACTGTAATCATATACACGCCCAAACATAACAGGACACAAATGTTCAACAATAGCTCGTGCGTTCTGGCTTTTAAAGTTTTGTATATTCTCTCCAGTAACTAATTCGAGACTGCGGCGTAGTGCAGTGGGATATACAAGATTATTGCCTTCTCGCATTTCAAAGCATATACGAATTGCTCTTCTTAATTTTTTATCATTATAAAATCTATCTCTTAAACTATTTGAACCTCTTCCTTTAGGTTCTGCTGTCATCATATTTGGAAATAAAAATCTACTAAGTGTTTGTCCTAAGTTGTTTCCTAACCCGATACGACCATCAACTACTTTATTATAGTTAGCAAATTTATATTGCTTGATACTATCAACTAGTCCTTGCTCTGTAAAGTATGTAATAGGTACAATGCCGCGAGCCCGATATAAGTTAAACACATCATCGATTGTACTATCTGGGTCTTGCTCGTATGATTGTTTTGTGTATTGATTAAATTTTTCATAAAGGTCCTCGTATCCTGTAAACACATCTTGTGTAGGAGTTACTTTCCATGTGTTATACAGTTGTTCGATCATGCGGCTAAGAACAGTTGTATTAGTGCAAGTGTATTCATAACCACAAACCAGCTACACAATACTATTGTAAATGCCGCTTTTCTTATTACAGTACTAATTAGTCCCAATGCACTTCCTATTAGGTACATGGGAATAAAAATTTCAGTTGCAGGATCTAAAACAGTAAAAGTTAATACTGCACTAGCACCTACTAGGAATATAGTCTCAACTAACTCGCAATAAAATGCAACAGGACTGAGGCGATAGCTTTCTTTGAAATATTTTATAATCTTATTCATGATTTATCGTGGGGTGATTTTGTTACGATATCCCAAGGTGATTTTGTTACAATAGGTGCTGGCTTCCTACCCCGATTACCAACTTTAAATGTATAAACAATATCTTCTTGCTCGGTTCGTGCATGTGCAGGACAAACTGTTACTTCGTTACTTTTTAACCACTCGTCCATTAGCTTTTGATCTGCTTCTGTTTTTTTTGCTCTGCTCATTTTATCACTTTCATGTTAGTTGTATTTAGGCAAATAGCCTCTTCGTTATTTTCAAAATGTATTTCTAATAAAGATTGTTCAATGGAACATTTCATTGCTGATTCGTATTCTGCATATCTTGTTAATTTAATATCAGTTTGTCCAAAAGTACTAACAACAAATAATATCCACATTAGTATTTTCCTACGTTTTCCCAAGGATACACTAGCCATACATCATCCTCGGCTTTGTTAATCTCATGTGCATAAAAATTAGTATGATGGAAGTCGCTAGCAAGATTTTCAGTAAGTACTGCAAACTTTACATTATTACCCCATACGTTGTCCCATGCTTCGCTATTAGGCAAACAACCCGATTGCCAGTCTTGCATAATCCAATTAAATGTAGCACCTGTATCGTTAATGTCGTCTACAATAAGAATGTTCTTTTGGTTATACAATGTTTCTTTATTATACCCAAATGCATCTTCAGCCATCCAAAGATTGCTTTCGCTTTCTTCGCCATTTTGGCTATCACGCAAACTTACTTTAAGTGCTTCGCAACGAATGCCTGTCATGTTACTAATAATAGTAGCAGGTACATTTCCACCTCTAGTAATACCGACAATGTAGTCTGGCTTATAACTACTAGTGTACATGTCAGTTACGATTTCTGTACACATACGCTCTACGTCTTGCCAGCTATAATAATGTTTCTTAATCATCTTGAATTAGCATCCTCTAATATAGTTTTTCTACCTTCTTTACCGATTTGCGTGTCAAGAATATTTTTACATCTTTCTAGCATAGCACATGCCAGCATCATTACATCTTCTTTATCATCGCACATCATGATCTGTTGATCAATGGGTTTCATTAGTTCTATCATTCTATCTGTTACATTGCTCATTCGACCTCCATCATCTTTCTAGCTATTTGTAAGCCTTTGTATAGTTCCATATATGAGTTATATGCATCCTTTAGTTCAGGATACTTTTCTTCTAACTTCATGTCTCTCGGTAATAATAACACATAATCCCTTAGTTCGTCAAGCTCTTTTAATACATCTCTTCCTTGTACAATTAAATCAGTTGATATCTCAACTTTATCATCGTTACTAGCAATGTGTCCTCTAGTGTTAGTCATTAAAACAAACTTGCAGGTAATATAATAGTTTGATCTCTTTCTGGTCCAGTTGATATCATAACTACTTTTGTTTTTGTTAGTTCTTGTATACGGTTTATATAGTATATTGCTTCTTGTGGCATATCTTTTAGTTGTGTTATGCCCACAGTACTTGAGCACCATCCTGGCACTTCTTCATATACAGGAATACCATCATGCATGTCATAGCATATTTTAATACTTTTAAGCTCGTCTAACACATCTATCTTTGTTAGTGCTATTCCTGTGACGCCATTTATCATACAAGTTTTACGAACCTGCACTGCATCAAACCAACCACAACGTCTAGCTCTGCCTGTTACTGTTCCTTTTTCTTTGCCTACACTTGCTATGTGTTCACCGATACTATCAAACAGTTCTGTTGTCATAGGCCCTTCGCCTACTCTAGTTGTGTATGCTTTTGTTATACCAATTACATTTGGTATCTTATTGTGTGGTACTCCTGAGCCTATACTAGCCATACCTGCTAGTGTATTTGAACTTGTTACATAAGGATAAGTGCCAAAGTCTACGTCTAACATTGAACCTTGTGCGCCTTCAAATACAATATGTGCGCCAGCATCAGTTTGTGCATTCAACCATTCAGCTACAGGGCCAACATATTGTAGTATATGTTCTTTGATATGTACTAGCTGGTTAAACAACTGTTGTTGGTCAAAGTCATGATACTCTGCGGCTATTGCTAGTCTATGTTTGAGTAGTTCATCATCTCTGAGATCGCCTACTTTAATTGAGCGTCTGCCGACTTTGTCTTCATACGCAGGGCCAATGCCTCTACCAGTGGTGCCAATCTTTTTGTCAGTTGCTTGTTCTCTTGATTGATCTAATGCTTTATGATAAGGTAAAATTAGTGGAGTATTTTCTGCAATCATTAATCTAGTAGGATCAATGTTTACACCTTGTGATTGTACTAGTTCAATCTCTTCTAATAGCTTCCAAGGATCTAGTACAACACCATTTCCGATAACTGTAACTTTATCTTCTCTAACAATACCGCTGGGCAGTAAACTAAGTTTAAAAACTTTATCATCTATTACAAGTGTATGTCCTGCATTATGTCCGCCTTGGAAACGTACAATAACATCAGCTTGTTCTGCTAGTATATCAACTACTTTGCCCTTGCCCTCGTCGCCCCATTGAGTTCCTATTACTACTAAGTTTCCCATGTTTTGTACCTATGTGCTTTGAAACAACTGTTTTGTGCTCCTGTAATAAATTCGTTTAGTGGTGCAGGATATTCTTCAAACCATGGGATAACATATTCCCATACTGTTTCACCTTCTGGTGTAACTTCAAACAATCTACCAAAGGCACTTTCACAAATAAATGTGTTGCCATTCCATAAACGTTGTACACTGCCCATATAAGGACTAAAGAAACTAGGAGGCATATCATCCACATAACTCCATATTTGTTCTTTAGTTGCTAAATCAAATTCTACAATCCTACTGTGATGTACACCGGGTGGACGAATGTTCCCATTACAAAATGCAATCATTGTACCGGCTGTGGTAACAACAGGACAATGTTGTTGTGCTACATCGGGCCACTGCTTTTTCCATACAACTTCTTTTGTAGCTCTGTCTACTCCAATAATGCCACTTGTGTTACGCAAACTCAAATAGATAGTATGACCAGATAGACATACTCCGTTAATCATGGGCCAATGATTGTCGGGCATACCTTCGTGTACTGGAAACTCTTCTTCTGTAATATGTTCCCATGCACACCATTCCCATACAACATCACCGTTACGGTCTACCATACGCACAATGTCACTGAATCGTCCGTCTTTATATTCAGCGGCGGCAACATATAACAATCCGCCATCTAGCCATTGTGCATCGTGGTGTGCATAAGGATCTTCATATTCCCAAACTATTTCACTATCTTTTGTAGCTTCCATAAAGTGACCACCATGCCAAATATCCCAAGGTGGATAAAGATCAACACTGGTGTTGTGACTTCCGTTATAACCCAAGTTACCATTACCTAGCAGTACTGCATCTCTACCTGGTCTAACAGGCATGTTCCATTCGTGTACTACTTCACCGCCATCATCAATAAGTGGTATACGTCCGCCTCCTGTTTGTGGTGCAAATAGTGTATACCCGCCTGCTGTTTTATTATCCCAATGGGTTAGACCTAACTTTCTACGAGCTATTGTTGTCACTTTTTTCCTCCAAATTTTTGTTTTTGCCAAACTTCATCATTAAATGTTCACCTGACGTTGTACCATCTACTTCTACTTCATAGTTGGGTGCATGAAAGTATACTACACTCATACGTCTTGATTCACTTCCCACAGGAGGGTTTGTAACTCTGTGTAGTGTGCTACGCCATTCTGGGTTCCAACGTGGCATTAGATCACCTAAGTTTACAATAAACGTATAAGGCAACGGCTTTACATCATGCCATTCATCATCTAGTCCCATTACTTGTAAGCCGCCGGGCTTGTCTTCTGTAAGCAATAGTGTAAGTGTTCCAAAGTCTGTGTGCATACCTGCTCTGATACCTTCAGGCGAGACATCTTGCTTTGGATAGTTGTGTGTGATTAGTGTACTAATTGGTTTATCGCTACGCAATGGACAATGCATTAAGTCAAGTATACGTTGTGATAAGTCAACACACATTTTGTCGTAATCCCTATACACTCTTTCAAACTCTTCATTAGGATAAATGTTTGGAGCAAAGTGTCCTTGGGCACCTTGTGTTTCATAGTACGGATCACCTGGTACTGCTTCTTGTCCTGTTGTGAAACTTTCTTTCTCATCAGGTTTAGCATCTTCGATGCCAAGTGTTTTAGCAAGTGCTTTGGCTCTTACTGCATAGTATCCTCTACCAATACTTGCTTTGTCGAATGTATCTTTATATTCTTGTGGTTGGTCAAAAAAGTCTTTACTAACACTAAACATGTCGTCAATAAGTTCATTGCTTATGCCATGTCCACTTACAACAATAAAGCCCCATTTCTTACAAGCTTCGTCTATCTCTTTATGTACAACATCAGGATCTCTGCTGATGTCAATTACTGGTACTCCGTCCATTTAACTTCCTTTCATTTCGGATTCATGCCATTTACGCATCAACAACCAACCGATGGTCTGTATTGTCATAAAAAATGCAAAGCCTAAGCCTGTCGCTGTTAATATAAGCGCCATAACTAATGCTGTTTCTAAGTTTGATTGTGCATAGATAATTTGTATTCCTAGTCCGCCTTCTTCGCTACCACTGCCAATAATGAACTCGCCTACAATAGCACCAATAACGCTAAGTCCTGCACTAATTTTTAGACCAGCAAAAATATTTGGTATTGCGGCAGGAAACCTAAGTTTATAAAATGTACTAAATTTGTTTGTTTTGTGATAGTTAAACATCTCAACTAGTGTTGTGTTTGTACTTTTTAGTCCTAGCAGTGTATTGTTTATGATAGGAAATAGTGCAATAATAACACTTATAATGATTATACTTTTAATCTCAAATCCAAACCACAATACAATTAGTGGTGCGACAGCAACAATAGGCACTGTCTGTAGTAGTATTGCATATGGATATAAACTGCGTTCTAGTATTTTACTTAGGCTCATTACAGTTGCTACACTAATACCTAACAGTGCCGCAATAATATATCCTGAAAAAGCCGCTGTAAATGTTTGTGCTAGTCCGATCATAATAATGTCGAAGTCTGCAATAAATTGTTTTGCTACGGTCCAAGGTGTAGGTAATAAAAATGCCATGTCATACATTAATGCACCTATGTGCCAACTGCCTAAAAATAGTACAAGTATTAGTACAGGTGGTAATATCTTTTTTATCTCCATGTTCTTAACTTTCCTGATATATCATTTACCAGTTTTGTAAACTGTGGTTTTGTTCTAATGTCTGGTGTTCGTTTTTTAAATGGTATATCTACAATGTCTGTAATTTTACCTGGACGTGGACTCATGACGACAACTCTATTACTTAGATAAACTGCCTCCGCTATGTTGTGTGTTACAAGTATAGCAGTGAACTTGTCTCTAGTCCACATGTTGTGTAATTCTTCTTGCAGTACTTCTCTTGTTAATTCGTCTACTGCACTCAGTGGCTCATCTAGCAATATGTATTGTGGATCCAATACTAAACTTCTTGCTAGGCTTAATCGCATCTTCATACCGCCACTTAGTTGATGCGGATAACTGTTTTCAAATCCCGTTAGACCAACTTGCTCTAATGCTTTACGGGCTTTGTCTTTTTTATTGTTAGTGCCATCTAGTTCCATTAACAGTTCTACATTGCGTTGTACTGTACGCCAAGGTAACAATGCACTATCTTGGAATACAAATGCACCTTTACTAGGTTTGGTAACACTTCCGTCTGTTTCAACTAGATCAGCAATCACACGAAGTAGTGTAGACTTGCCACAGCCTGAAGGTCCAACAATACTGATGAACTCGCCTGTGGCAATATCTAAGTTTACTTCTGCTAGTGCTTGAACTTCGTCAAAGTGTTTACTTACTTTGGAAATTGCAATCACAGTATCTACCTCCTACTCGCAGTTGCCCATAAAGGATAGATTGAAACTAGTCGATGGATCGAAATCACTAGGTACAACATCAACTTCTTTTAGTTGTCCTGCTAGTTCTTCCCAACGGGCAGTTTTCATGCAACCTAGTTTACTATAGTCTTTAGGAAGAAATTCATCTTTCATAAGTCCAATAGCATTCATGTGGATTGCTGGTGTAACTTTTTTACTCTTGCCTAAGATCAAATCCATAGTTGGTTTTGGATCGTTCAGCGATTTAACAAAAGCCGCTCTAAGTCTATCTACAACTTCTTGTACTAGTTCTGGGTTTTCGTCAATCATTTTTTGTGTAGTAAACAGTGTGCTATATGGTTTATAGCCCAAGTCTGACACTTTAATTTGTTCGTTTGCAATACCTTTATCTTCAAGTCTTGCTGGAAGAAAGATTGAATATCCCTGTTGGAACATTTCAGGTGATCTGCCAAATAGAGCCAAGTCGCCTTTTAGTGGGAATTCGTCAGCACTTACGCCGTACTCTTTCTTAATCCATTTCCAATATGTAATGCCAGGAACAACAGCAAAACGTCTGCCGTCTAAATCCTGTACAGTTTTAATACCTTGATCTGGATGGAATACTAATGTATAAGGAACATGATCCAAGTTAGCAAATACTGCTACCAGTCCTGCACCTTTTGAGTTAGCCATCATTACTGAATCTGAACCATTAAGTCCAAACTCAACTTGTCCTGCGGCTACTAGATTTGCTGTTTTAACACCAGGTCCACCTGCCTTAATATTAATTTTCAAATCGTGATTATCGTTATCCAGCATAGCTTGCCAAAAAACGCTTTGGTTACCTTGTGGGAACCAATCCATTAGTAGTGTAACTTCTTTTGCAGAAGCCGATGTAGCAAATACCATTGCTACCATTGCGAGTAAAAATCGTTTCATTTTAAGTCCTTCTTAGTTAGTAGTGGGTGTTCTTTAACTAAATGCTTCACCCTAATTGAAAAAGCGCCTAGTGGCGCCTCTTCTGTTTATGTTTATGTTTGTGCAAACTCTTGTTGCAGTTTTACATTATCAATAAACTCTTTCCTCACGTCAGGTTCTTCTTTAAAAGCACCTCGCAACACAGTAGTTTGTGTTAAACTGCTATGTGCTTGAATGCCTCTGTTTTCACAACAACCATGTGTTGCCTGAACATAGACACCAACGTGATCAGTTCCAGTGATCTCTTGTATCTTGTTTGCAATCATTACATTAAGTTCTTCTTGTAATGTTCCACGTCTTGCACACCACTGTGCAATTCGTGTGTACTTGCTCAGTCCTAATAGTTTAGGTCCTGCAATAATACCAATGTATGCTACACCTTTTACTGTTTGGTGATGGTGCGAACATAAACTTGTAAGTTCACTACGCACAACCAACATACCTTCATAACCACCTTCAATGTAGTTAGGAAATGCACTAGGGTTAGGCATTGGATCATAACGACCAGACATAATTTCATTGATATACATCTTAGCCATTCGTCTTGCAGTATCCATACTGTTAGGATCAGTCTCAGTATCAATCACTAGACTTTGTAATACATTTTCAAAAGCCGGCATTGCTTCTTCGATGAGTAACTGCTTTTCGCCTTCTTCCATGTAATCACTAATGTTGTCGTTCGCCCATGCTCTCGCACCAGCGGACAGAACACGCTCTTTAATTTTTTGGGAAATTTTCATTTATTGCTCCGAGTTATAGTGGTGTGTCACTTTATAGTCTTATACATTTCTGTACCACTAAAAAAATTAGCAGTAAGTTTTGCTGACTCTGTATTTAACTGATTGTGATAATTCTTATGATATAACATATAATTTTTTAACTTCTCAATCAGCTTGGACTTGTGCTTTGTGTAACTGTCAAAACTTTCAGTCCATTCACTAGGATACTTAAAATCATCATCATACATCTCTGTGTAACTCAAACGATCTGGCATCATAGGAATTGCTCCGACCAATGCACCTTCGTATGCACTGATGCCTAATGTTTCTTGCAAGTTTGCACTAAACACTATCTTAGCTTCCCCAAGTATATTATGATATTCTTCTTTTGTCAACTGTTGTTCTTGACAAACTATAAATTCATACTCGGGTAATTCTTTTTGTAAATCTTTAAATATGTCCAACTGCTTTTCTGGTGCTAGTCTATGTGGGAAAACAATGGTATCCTTCTTGTCCATATTTTTGTATGGTGCAAGTGTATCACTCATATACTCCATGGGCCAACCTGTAATAACAATATTTTCGTTGCTATCTTTAAGTGTCTCAGCCGCTGTCAGACCAAATATGCCTCTAGCCTTTAACAAGTTTTCTGCAAACATATTTAGATGAAACTCTGTTGCAAAGTAATTGTGGTCGTAACACCAGAACATACTTTTCTCTGCATGTCTGACCCATGCCTTATCGCCAATTAACCGTCCAAGAAAATCTTGCGGATCATAACTACCTGCATGCCACATACCACCAATTCGAATGTTAACACCTAGTAATTCTGCCATATAACGCAATTGAATAACTGTAGGGTTCCAGGCATCAGTATAGAGAAAATAGTCACCGTCTTTAACAGTTCCATTACAAAACATTTCTCCAATCTGCTCTAACTGTTTACTTTTATAAATGTTAGTGCCACCAAAGTTGAGAAAGGCCCCAGGCGTTGTAGCCTGAGGCGTCTCGCCGCCACTAATAATAACAATGTCATCATTAGTCTTATCCTTTAGTTGCAAAGGTAGATGCGTTTTCCACTGTGCAGTATAACGAGTGTCTACTGCTTCTAAGTCAACAATATATGTTGTCATGCAACAGCCTTCTGTTGTACCCATGGGCTTTGAAAAATACCTACATGGATCTTCAATTTTTTAGGACTACGATCTGCACTAATTTTAATGGCAACATCGTAAGTAATAGCAGTGTCACGTATACTGCTAACAATATTGTGCTCAGTGATCTTACCTTGTTTTTGTAAGTCCCTAAGATAGGAGTTAAAAAGTTTAAAAACGACTTTCTCGCTTTCGGTTTTATTCTCTAGGATACCATCCCAGGGATCGATAATTTTTATCAAGTCATACTTGATATCATTGATACTGATGCGGTTCTGTCGCATGTTATACCTCGTATTCAATTGTTGCACCGTTTTCTCCATCTTCGCTTACTGTAATTGTCATTCTGCGATTTGGATATTTCTTGTTAATTGTTTCTGATAGTTCGTCGCAGATCATCTCACACGACTTATAATCTAAAACCAGCACTCCGCCAGTTTCATTCGCACTGTAAAGTTTTTCGAGCCAACGTTTAAATTGTATAAACTCGATGTCTCTATCGTCGTGGAACACCTCAATGCACACCCGGAAGTGAAATATATGCCTATGAGGATGACCAAGAAACGAAACGTCATATTCATCTCCAGTTGCCAGGTTAGGATCTTCTAATGCGGCTGGGTATTTATGTATGCCTTCTCTAGCAAACGTAACCCATATCATAGACTTACCTTTATTCAATTTTTCATCCTCTTCTCTGTGACGCCTAAGCATGTATTCGTAATAGCGTTCGTTGGGATATTCATTAGGTTCGCTTTTTTGTTGGGGTGGCAATTGGTCCTTCATCGGGTTCTTCCTCCGGATCAGTGATTTGTAAATTAGAAAGTTTCTTCTCTAACTTCTGCATAATCAGTAAAATTTCCCATAGCTTCCAATCCATGCTTTTAGCTAATTCGTGCATGTTGTTTCCAGAAGCTTCGGCAACCGTTTCTTCTGGTGTATCGTCAATGATTCTAATCTTCTTTACCATAATTAACTCCTTGTAGTTTGGTAATTTTATCCTTAAGTTTTAATTTTTGTACCTTAAGTTCTTTGAGCGTCTTTTCACTATTAGTAGTATTATATAGCCGTTTGATCTCTGTGTCAAGCGTTCTATGTTCTTGTTCCAATTTAATTAGTCTGTTTTGATTTACAATTTGGGGCATTTAATACTCTCTCCCTAAGATCACTTGTCGAAAATCTATGATCTCGTTTGTTAAAATGCAATTCTATTCCTCGTTTACGACATGTATCTTTTCCAGTAAAGTCTTTTTCTTTATATTCGTCACCTAGTATTCTTATATCGATATGATACATTTCTAATATGTCTCTGAGGTCTTGTTCTGTTTGATACGGAATAATCTCATCAACATAGCTTACTGCTCGAATCTGTGTATATCTTTCTACTAGTGTTTGTACAGGTGAATTCTTTTCGCCAGGTCTATCTATAGTTGGATCAGTTTGGAGACCAACTATCAAATAGTCGCAATGTTCTTTAGCGTCACGCAACATAGAAATATGTCCAGCATGTAGTAGGTCAAATGTACTACAAGTAAACCCAACAGTATTAGTCAATATTTTCATCGCCTTTATAATCCTTCCAGTCAGTATATACTGATCTGTCCTGGAGGTTGTGTAAACTGTGACACCATATTCCTGAATTAGTATCTCCCCAAGTGTTGTCATCCAGTTTAAGGGTTGCGTTATAATTAAATTGTCTAATGTATGGAAGTTTAACACTTATCATACTAATGTAGTTATCATATTCGTCGAGGCCCATTTCTAAAACTTCATGTGCATACTTAACATCGAAGTCTAATGTACACCAAAACTTCTTCTCTAGCAGTTCTCGAATCATATGCGTCCAAGCTACCCACTCTAGATCCTTCTCAGGTTTAAAACTTTGACTTGTACCAAAGTATAGATGCCTAACACCGTTAGCTAAAGCACGTTTAATAATTTCGTGTGTTTCATGTACACCCACAATGAACAGTGTTTTCTCTCCGTACATAGCAGTATGTTCTACTTCAGTACCAATAAAGAAGTCTGTCTTTTGTCGTGCTTGTGTATCTAATCCCATTTAATATAACCTCTACCATAATTACCTGGTCTACTTAATGCTTCCATAAATGCATTACGCCAATTGTTGTCTCTATTATAGCTGTGCGTCCACACATTGTCAAGTACTAAATCGCCTTGTTGTACCATGGATACTGCCCTACGCATACTAGTATGAAAACAAGGTGCTCTAGGACTTGGCATTTTAATAGTTGCACTTTTCCAAAGCCAATCGCTTAAATCAGTTTGCATAGGAACTTTCTTTTGCGAACATAGTATAATTAAAGGATTGTCGTTTACTTGTACATATGATATTTGATCAGTGTCTTTAAGATCAACTACAACGTCATATGAACCACTTGGTTCGGATACCAACTTATCTCCCCAAAACTCTTTATCAGCATATCCCCATACATCGATATCAAATGTATAAGATTCCATACACTGATAGAATACTTTTGCAAGAAACCCACTTCCAATAATTAACATGCGTGTACGGGCTTGCCGTTGTTGTTCTGTTAATTCGTTTTGACAAAATGTTTCAATGTTTACTGCACAAGCTACGGGCTCTATAATGTATTTTGGATCTGCGTTAGGTACTCTAACATATGTCAGTGGCTTACAATTATAGTAGTCTGCATAAGCAGGTTCGCCTCTAGTAGCCACATAATCTCCTACTTTGCAATCCCAATCTTGTACTCCTGCACCAAGTTCTACAACTTGTCCTAGTCCTTCATGTCCATGCATACTTTCTGGTAGTAAGGGAAATAGCCCTTTCATCATATCTATATCACTGCGACATACACCGGTCATTACTGCACGAACACGAATGTCATGGTTGCCTAGTGGTTCTAGTATATAGTTTGTCTCATAAAAAGTACCATTGCCTTGGGTACTTAATAGCCTTACAGATTGTCCAGTGTTTGGTGCATCCATAAATCCATCTCCGTTTGTAGTTGCCAAAACTCATTGTTATTTAGGTTCTCAACTGCGGTTTCAATCATTGTTTGATATGCTGATTCAGGACATAGTCCTAGTTCAAATATCTTTGTACGCTTACCACTCTGACTAGTATGTACTGCAATATCATTTGGTTCTAAACTGCGCCAGTTTGCTTCCAGCTGATAGTCACCGAAGTCAATATAACAGAAGTCGTCTACATCGTATACTCCGTCTGTTACTACATTTCCATAGTCACTATTACTAACTTGATCTAAACTCCAGCGTTGTTCTTTTTTAGCCCATTTAGGTTTACTATCTCGCCAGTCTGGTTCGAACATTTGATATAAGCTGAGTAAGTGTGGCATTAAGTCTCTACTAACACCACCAAATGCTTTTGCTTTTGTTGTAAACCAGCTACCTGGCTTGGGTATTCTATCAGTATTAATCCACCGTATTCTAGTAACACCGTTTTTTGGATTAGCTGCGGTGATCATTTCTTGTATGTTGTCTCTGTATTGATTATTCTTTGTCATCATAAACCTGGTGCCAGGATGTAGACTACATAGCTTTCGGTATGCCTCTGCTGATCCTACACCAGGCTTTTCGATAAACACAATATCACAGAAGTTGCCAGCTACAACTGACATTTCATAATGTAGATGATTAGGAATACAAATGTGGCAGGTATCCCAATGCGCCATACCACTTTCGTTTAGTGGAACATGATCATAGTCTGCATCAGGATCTGCAATATCTACAGTAGTAACTTGCCAGCCTATACTTTCATATATGCTTTTGTATACGTTGCCAAACCCTGTGCCAATTATTAGTGCTTTATGAGAAGAGTGCATTAAATTGACCCGAACTGTTAATTGTTTTCTTACCTACATGTCCGCGAGTTCCGATTACTCGCATCCATAGTTTACGATGGTTTTCGATAATTTGCAAGCTCTTTCCTTTGTCGCTTTCTGCAAATATTTCCATAA
>TARA_B110000037_G_scaffold18972_1_pt1 | contig 14919 bp, 2 predicted proteins | sample TARA_B110000037 | Tara Oceans TARA_B110000037 (sample SAMEA4397196) | marine metagenome | biome: Polar Biome; feature: [MIX] marine epipelagic wind mixed layer (ENVO:01000061); material: water (ENVO:00002006), including particulate matter (ENVO:01000060) such as... | depth 10-100 m
CAGTTGCTTACGCAAATTTTAATTGAATCTATATTTGAGAATATTTCAACTTCTTTTGGTTCCACAACTGAAACTGTATCTTTTGCAACACAACCATTTACGTCTTTCACTCTTACGCCATAACCTTGAGGCTTAAGTCCATTAAATGCGTTAAACGAAGTATAAGTTCCACCTTGATTTACTGAATAAAATAAGGCTTGCTTACCCCCACGCGCATAAACATTAATTTTCCCATCATCATAACCGTTACAGGTTACTTTAGAATAATTGACGGAATCGATAACAATGGCAGGGAACTCTATAATATCAAAAACCCTAACATACTTACAATTACTATCATCCAGCAATACCAATGAATCTCGACCACCCGAGAGGCCAATAATAGTATCTCTTATACCGCCATTTCCCCAATTGAATTTGTAGGGTTGCGTTCCTCCATGACTTACTGCTATTGAAACTGCATCTCCAGCCCCATTACAAGAAACTTCAGTATAATATAGATCAGCAAATAAGGAATCAGATTCAGTTAATCTAAGGTCTATCGGTTTTGTAACACAACCGTCAACAGACCTGGCTTGTGCTTTGTATTTACCAGCTGACAGATTATTAAATTGACTTGAGGTCAACCACGTAGTTCCACTATCAATACTATAAGATAAAGGCGGAATTCCTTGAGAAGCATAAATATCAATTTTTCCATCTGCCTCTTTAAAACATCTTAGATTTTTTATTGGAATAGAATCAATAATAGGGGCGGTATTTGTAAAAGTGTCTTTAATGATAACAAAACATTTTCCTGCATCTGTAACTTTTATATCAAAATATCCATTATTTAATTTATTAAAAACACCTGAAATATTGCTATCCTTTTGAGAACTCAATAAGTTTGTTACCGCATAGTTATAAGGGCTAACGCCTCCTAGACCTGAAATCGTCAATGATCCATTGTCCAATCCACATGACGGAGTCTTTCTAGTAATTACTGGATCTGGTAATATTCTCATTAATATATTAAAGGTATCGACTATTGTGCATCCACAAGTATCCGTATAGGTCAACTCAAATGCCGTTTTTTTAGTCGCCATAAAATATGGATTAGCAATAGTGTCATTAGAAATATAAGCTAACGTGTCAGATGCTATCCATTTGTAGGTTTTAGGCCCAGAACATTTCGATTTTGCATTTACATTTATTCGAACAGTATCGTAAGGACATAATGCCGTGTCTTTGCCAATTTCTATTTTGGAAAGATTTATTTTAACGACACTACTGTAGCCACTGCACTTACCAAAAGTATCCGTGACAAGGGCATAATAGGAAATAGAATCTAAAATAGTAGCAGTAGGATTTTTAATTGAATCACTACTTAAATATTTAGAAGGCACCCATTTATAATTGTAAGCGCCGGGGTTTGGTCCTTTACAAAACTCAAATTTTATATTTGGGCGATTAACTCTACTATAATTTTGAAGTGACTGAGATGAACATTGGTTTTGTGCTCCGAATGTTCCTAAGCATGAATTAAAGGTTGTTGCGGTATAAAAAACTGAACTACTGCTAGTTGAAGAAGTGTTACTAAAACAAACTTCTACCAGAAGATTCATCGTTCCATCATAGTCATATGGTGTATCAAATTTGTGGTAGTTCCAACCGTTGCCAATAGTAACGTTTTTGGGATTATGCACCTGACTTGCACGCAGCTCCCATTGTGAAAGTTGAGAATACGAAACGCATTTAACTCTAATAGTAAAGTTCGAGTATGTTTTCGTTCCCACCAGCGATTTAATATTAAAGCTAAGACCATTAATTAACCCTGCGGAAATACCCGCCCCTGAAAGCTCTGCAGAAGTAAATAAAAACTGCATTCTAGCGCTTGCCTGAATATTTCCATATGGAGATGGCCAGACTAAGGCCGAATTAGTTCCAGAACTCAAATTTGCAGTAGTATCTTTTCCAATTTGCTTATTAATTGCGGAGCCAACACACTGATGCTTACTAAGGCCACATTTAGTAGGGACATAACCTAAATTAAGATCTAAAAATGACTTTGTGCCTTGGCAAACAAATGTATCCGAAGCCAACGCCTCTATATTAGGTGGAAAAGGAGGCGTAAGCTGAACTAAAATAGAATCTTGTCTAACACAACCCGAATCTGATGTAACTGTAATATGATAATACTTATCTTCAATTGGAGTCACTTTTGGATTATAGATAGAATCAGAATTCATAAATGCGGAAGGCTCCCATTTGTAATAAAACGTAGAATGAGTTGAATCTGGTTTTGCCCATATTCCTATAGCAGAATCATTAAAGCAAATAATAGTATCGTTATGTTTGTCTAAATTGAAATTTTTTGCTACAATAATTTTGACTGAATCCTTATCTTGACATGCCGAGGCCCTAACGCATCCCTGACTCAAATCGGACCACACTTCTAAAAAGGTGGTTTTCTTTGGAAGAAATTTTAACAATCTATTCGTGTCATTTCTAGAAGAGTCTCCCCAAACATTCTTATTTGGTCCAGTCCAAATTAAAGAATCACCATAGACTGATTTCCACTCATATTTCCTACCCCCAGAAGCTACTATATAAGCTGTGTCACCAGCACATATTGGAATATCGGATCCCGCATTTGTAGAATTCCTTACTTCAATTCTAAAAACAGAAAAACCATTTCCAGGATAATCACATTTGTCATCATTATACACAAGGTAGAATATTTTAACAGGGTTTTTCCCTATAGATGCTCTCCAAGTAAATCGTACAACGGCTTTGTTTCTTTTAAGGTTTGTAATTGTAATTTTAGAACCAGGAAGTACTCTCCTAACGTTAGTCTTAAAAACCAATGTGTCCGTAATATCTTTATCAAAAATAGTATCTTCAAAAGACATAATCATTCCATTACAAACTTGTATTCCAAATGAATCTAGACGCAAGGCGTTTTGAACATTGGAAACCCCAGAAATATCTTTTGGAATATTATTGTTACAAGACTCAATTCTAAATTGCACATCACGTAGAGTTTGAGCTTTCCACTTTCCAGTACACCTTTCATATTCTTTTACCCAAAATGCAACCACTCGTTTCCCTGTATTTTTAGGGGTAAATCTAATAAGTCCCGTGGCTGAGTCTAATAGAATACCTGGGGCCGGTGCAGTGGCCGAAAACCCGCTTCGATAAGTTACACAAGTGGTTGAGCTTTGCATTGCACAATTAATGTCAAATCGAAGGCTATCTCCATCAGCATCAACTGTTCCAATTCCATATTTCACCTCTTTGCCCACACAAGCGGAAGGAATTGGCTTCACCTCATCAGCAAAATCTGGAGCGGAATTATTAGGGAAATTCCTCGAATCAAATCTCGTTTCAATATACATTGCACCTGACGTAATATTGGCATTACTCGTGTTCCTACAACATTGAGGAACGAAACCTAGCTTCCAATAATTACAAGAAGCAAGGGTGATTATTCCCGAATACTTAAACCTTGTATATCCCTGAATTCTACTCGTGTTAGTTCGACACCTGGTATTAGGTGACCTCGAAGGGTTCAAAACCTTATCACACACATCGGACACTTCTTCTATGACAAAGTTTGTTGAACCAGATGTAAACGAAATTGCGCTATAAGGTCCTCCATAAGGTGCTGGAACTGGAGCAACAAACGTCAATAAATTTAAAGTATAATTTGCAGTAGTGCTTGTTGCAGTGCAAGTTGCCGTAATTCTGGCAGTGCCAGCAGAGTATTGAACGCCAGAACAATCTCTAAATACAGCAACTTCAATGTAATATCTGCCACTTCCTAAAGATTTATATTTAATACTTCCTCCGGAAACATGGGAAGCGCTTAATTCCATAGAAATTAAAATCATAAATATGACTTGAATTCCTAATACAAATTTGCCCATCTGCTTCATAATCATCTGTATTAAAGTCATAGATTTCAATTTAAACAACTTATTACTTAATTATGGTAACGTTTCCGTAACGTTCATGCCTTTCTTTTACATCTTTTTTATCACCTGTTATAATCTTCCAGGTATAAACTCCGTTCGGTGCGATTTCTTCAGCCCCTATAACTGTGCCATCCCAATATTCATCATAGTCAAATGTATCAAATATTAGTTTTCCCCATCTGTCAAAAACCAATACATGATAATAATCTCGTTCAAAACCAACGCCTAATGGTTTCCATGTATCATTTTTTCCATCACCGTTTGGAGTAAAACTAGTAGGAATATATAAATAGTATTCTGCATTAATACCTACGACTCTGATTGTATCATCGGCACAACCTAAATCAGAATAAACATCAAGCCTTACTGGATAAGTTCCCTCTTCTTCATCTGGAAATAAATATTTAGGATTTCTTTTCATCGAAGTATCGTATCCTGCAAAATTCCACTCCCATCTTGTAATTCTTCCTTCAGACTCATCTTTAAATGAAACTTCGGTTTGTAATATTGTAGTCGGTTGTGGTGACATAGAGAATGAAGCAACAGGAACTCTATAAATATTAATGTAATTCTCTTTTATTAAAGAGTCCTTGCATCCATCTACACTTATAACTGTAAGCTTCACATTGTACTTTCCAGAACGCGTAAATGTTTTGAATACATCTGCACAAGTTTCTGCATTTGAACCATCTCCAAAATCCCAAAAACATTTTGAAGACGCATTCGTTTTATTTAGGAATTTAGAATACAAAGGAGGGCAGCTTGCCAAAGAATCTGCCGAAAATTTCACAACTGGTTGAGGAAGAATACTCACCAATATACTATCTAATACTGCTGGAGAACCACAGAGATCAGAAACCTTAACGTTATATTTAGTGTCTTTTTTTGGAGATGCAACTGGGTTTTTGATAAATGCACTACTCAGGTCAACAAACGGTTGCCATACGTATTCATAACCTTTCCTGTCACCACCAGTAACATCAACGCGCAACCTTGCAATTGACCCTCTACAAATAGCAGTATCAACAGATGCCTTAATTCTTAAGGAATCATATAAATCTACACGTAAAATTTGCCCATTAGAAGCACAGCCTTTATTATCTGTAGCATATACCGAATACAAAGAATTAACCTCAGGACAAACATTTGCAACATTGGTGTTGCTTACAGTAGGTGTCCAATGATAAGTGTGGCTCGTATTGTTTCCGCCAGTACTGAACACTTCTAATTTCCCACATGTACTTACACAAATTCTAATAGAATCTTTCGGCGTAGTTAATACCATAAGTGGCGGCTCTTTCACAGTTAGATAAGATGACCCAGTACAGCCCTTCCTATCTTTAACAACAAGTTTATACCTCCCCTTATATATTGGCCCATTAATACCACCACTTTTAGTTGAATCCAATATTGCAAAGTCAGGTCTTCCTCCAGTAGTTGCATCAAAATACGTTGCTCCACTATCTACGCTAAATTGATATTGCCAATTAAACCTTGTGCCTCCCTTAGAATTTCCGCCTATAGCCTTCATATAAATTTTTCCATCAGAATACCCATAACAAGTAGTTTGAATTTGTCCTGATGAATCAATAACTATCTCCGGAATTTCTTCAACAGTAAATGTTGTATCTAAACCACAACCATTGCTATCCAATAATTTTAAATTGTATTTGTTGTGAGCAAAAAGTTTAGAATAAACAGTATCACCAGTAACCACAGGGTTATGAGATGCTCCTAAAGCTTTCCCGGTCCATGTGTAATTATAGGGTGGTGTACCACCAATAGCAATTCCTTTTGTCCAACCATTACCCTGTTGAAAGCAACTATCCTCTTCCACAGTGAAAGAAACGAATAAAGTGTCAGGTTCTGTAATAATAACCCATTTTGGAAATGAAGTACATCCGAAATTACCTTTTGCATAAACTTTATATCTACCTGCCTTAAGTCCTTTAACTAAATTCGTGCTTCCCCAAGTAAGTCCGCTGTCAATACTATATTGAAGAGGCATAATTCCTCCAGTTGTGAAAATTTCAAGTTCTCCATCAGAAAACCCACCACAACTAACATGTTTAATGGATACAGAATCAATTTGAGGAGCACCTTTATTAAACAATGTGTCTCTTGCAAAATCGCTGTAACAGAACAGTGAATCGCGAACACGTAAATCATAAAACCCGATAGAAAGATTTGCTATTGTATCTGTAGTTTTCCAAACTCTACCGCTGTCAACAGTGTATTGAAATGGTCCAAACCCAGATTTAGCATTAAAAACAATCTTACCATTAATAAGACCACAATCCGGATTAATATTTACTCGATCAAATTTCACCGAATCGGCAAAAATCTTTAAGCTGTCTAAAACCTTACAACCACAAGAATCAGAAAATGTAACCGTAACCATTGTTGTCTTTGGAACTGAAACTAAAGGATTTTGAACTGAATCATTCGGAAAATATTGAGAGGGAGCCCATTTAAACCTTGGCTTTCCACTACATGATGACACCACTATTGGAAACAATTGAATAGTGTCATTAGGACACATACTAGTATCTGGTCCAGCGTCAAAGTCAGCCACATCGATTGTAATAGAAGTGGTGTCTGAACATTTACCAAACGTATCAGTAACTAGAACGGTGTACTTCACTGTTTTATTAGTAGAAGAAGTAGGGTTCTGAATTGTAGCAGTATCTAAGTCCGCCGGTGGTGTCCATTTATAGGTAAATTCAGTACCATACCGAGCACCACAATAAGAAAGCTGTATAGTTGGGCGATTTAATCTTGAAAACAAAGACAAAAATTGGGCGCCACATGCCCCTGAACTTGAATTATAGCCTACAACTGAATTATTTGTAGTTGAGACATAAGCTACTGCAGAATTGGCAGAAGTCGATGACCCTGAATTTTCCCAACATAAATCAACTAGTAAATTAGAAGTGCCATCATAATCATAATTAACATCAAAACTATGCATATTCCATCCATTTGCAGGAGTAATAGTTTTTGCATTAAAAACAGTAGTAAAGCCAGCAACGGTCATACTTGATATACTTGTAACCGATGCGGAAATGCATTTTAGTTTAATTGTATATTTCCCCAAAGATCCAACACCATTTGCACTTACCGCATTAAAACCTAGACCATCTATTGTACCCGCGGTAACTCCCATAGCGTTTAATTCTGCTGCCGTATATAGATATTGCTGTCTTGAAGAAGCTTGTGCTCCTCCATAAGGACATGGCCAGTTAGCAGTGCCAGAGGCTCCACTACCATTGCTAGTACTAGTGGATTTGCTCGTTTGAAAATTTCTAGCTCCAACACACTTTTCCTTAGTGGAGCCACATTTACTTGGCAATCGACCTAAAGACAAATTTATTTTAGCGGAGGTCCCAGCACAAATGGGGTTTTTAATAGTACTAGCACTAATATTACCCGGCATAGGTGGAGTTACGCCAACATAAATAGAGTCTCGCTTGGCACAGCCACTATCTGAATTAACTTCGATATAATACTTTTGGCTTTTTATTGGAGTCACAAACGGATTAGAAATAGAATCATTAGAAATCGTCGAGTTATTATCCCATTTATAATCAAATTTAAATGTGTTCGAATCTGGATTCACAAATAATTGAATAGTACTATCAGAAAAGCAGATTAATGTATCTGAATGCTTTATTAGATTATAATTTTTTGCGGCTACAATTTTAATTGAATCTCTGTCTTTACAAGCAGAAGCAGTAATACATCCCGCTCTCATATCAGATAAAACTTCTAGAAAAGTAGTTTTATTTGGGAAAAACTTGATTCGCTTATTTGTGTCGCCCAATGATGTGTCTCCCCAAACATTTTTATTTGCCCCGGTCCAAATCAACGAATCTCCATAAACAGATTTCCATCGGTAAAACTTACCTCCCGAACCTTCAATAAAAGCAGTATCTACACCAATACAGATGGATTGATCTGGCCCCGCACTAGTTGAATTTCTAACTTCTATTTCGTAAACATTAAATCCATTCCCTGGATAGTTACAGCGATCATCGTTAAATACCAAATAAAATATTTTAACTGGATTGTTACCAATTGTCGCTGTCCATGTAAAGCGAACTACAGCCTTGTTCTTTTTAAGTCTTATTACTGTCATTTTTGATCCGGGTAAAACTCGGTCATGGTTCGAGTTAAATAGAAGTGTATCGCCCGCATCGGGATCCAAAATAGTGTCTTCAAAACTAAATGTATAGCCATTACAAACTTGTAATTTGAATCGACCCAATTTTTTAATACCAGTCCCTTGAATGTTAGACATTCCAGAAACATCCTTTGGTATGTTATTGCTACAAGCTTGAACCCTAAATTGAACATCTCTTAATGTTTGAGCCTTCCACTTACCTGTACAACGTTCGTATTCTTTTACCCAAAAAGCCACAACTCGCTTACCCGCCGTTTTAGGCACGAACCGAATAAGGCCATTTGTGGGGTTCATTGTAAAGCTATCCCCAGGTGCGGTAGCACTAAACCCAGACCTATATGTCACACAAGAAGTTATTGATCCTTTTGCACAAGCAAGTTCAAAACGTAAACTGTCTCCATCGTTGTCTACAGTTCCAATACCATATTTTACTTCCTTTCCTACACATGCAGAAGGAATCGGCTTTACTTCATCCGCGAAATCTGGCGCTGAATTATTTGGAAAATTCAGATTATTAAACCAGGTTTCAACCGACATACCCCCAGTTGTAATGTTCGAAGAACCAGTATTTCTGCAACATTGCGGTATGAAGTGTAGTCTCCAATAATTACATCTAGTTAAGGTGATGATTCCAGAATATTTAAATCTAGTATACCCCAATATAGAATTTGATGTACCTCGACAACGAGTATTTGGAGTTTTGCTCGGATTAAGTACTTTATCACAAACATCTGATACTTCCTCTAGGCTGAAAGTTGCGCCATTTATTCCTGGAGTTGTAAATGTAATAGCACTATATGCACCTCCGTAAGGACTAGGTGTTGGTGCCACAAATGCCAATAAATTAAGGTCATAAACTGTATTTCCTCCAGAAGGCATGCACTTAGCTGTAACTTTAGCTGTAGAGGCAGAATATTGAATTCCAGAACAATCTCTAAAAACAGCTACTTCAACATAGAATCTGTTTGACCCTAACCCTAATGACTTATATTTTATAGACCCTCCAGAAACGTGAGATGCTTGAATTGAAAATGATACGAACAATATAAAAAGAACAGAAAGCATTTGAATCACTCTCTTTGAATCGTTAATTATTGTATTAGTAAAATATTTTGTAAACAATAAAATCATGCTTTTAATTTTTAGAAGTGTCGTGCATTTTGACAGTGTAAAAGTAGCAGACAAATACAAACAAAAAAGCACCCCTTTATGAGGTGCTTTTTAAATTTCATTAAGCAAGTATTACGATTTATAAGCCTTTCTTATTTTTCTCGTATCAGGGTTATTGTACCTTCTTTAGAAGCTTCTTTAGCCCTAGAACCTTTCGCTTTCCAACGTAAGGCATACATATAAACTCCATCTGTTTGCACGGTTCCATTTTTGTTTTCACCTTTCCAAACTGGGTCAGATTTTGTAATTTCATACACTTTTCTGCCCCAACGATCATAAATAGTTCCAGAGAACTCTTCTAAATTCGATTCATACCAATCTTTAATGGATGCCTCGCCTTCTAATGTATAACAATTAGGACTGCAACCATAATCTTCCGATCCTCCTGGGGGTAATATAAACCACCAATCGTTCGCTCCATCTTTTCCTGGTGTAAACACATTCGGAAATTGAAATTCAACCGCTGTGCCTATTTCAAATAGCCAAGTTGTTGAATCCGCACAACCTACTTCGTTGACACCCCATAAAGTTATTCCAGCAATTTGACAATCTGAATCATACCTCACTGGGAATTCCATTAACTCATTATTTGAAGTGTATTTAATAGAACGATTATCAATCATATTTGAACTAGCACCTGAATATTCCCCACATTTTGTTCTCCATTGATAAGTCATTGGCGAACTCGTGTAGTTTGTATTGTTCATATAAGTAATGTTTGCAGGAACAATCTTAAATACGGTATCTCCTTCCGGGTTTGTATTAAAACTAACTTCTGGATATTCAAACACTTTATAAGGAAACTCTCCTATTTTACCACTTTTACAACCAGTAACTTTATTCAGATACCTAGCATATAATACATGCTCACCAGAACCTGCATTCATGCTTGCCTTATTGGTAAGGGGTTCTCCAATTTCTAAAGTGTCTATCAAACTTCCTGTATTATCGTAATACCATATTACTGAAAAACGATTATCAATTCCTGAAGTAGAATCAACCATAAATCCTCCAACTTCATCGGCCTCACAAAAATTCAAGTTGACTCCCTTTGGTGCCGGTATTTCCGGAACTTTAATTATTTCAGCAGAGTCTAAAGAAGCACACCAAAACTTACTTGGGAAATTAGATCGGTAACGAATAGCAAACTGATATTTTATCCAATTGCTTCCAGTTGGAATAGCAAACATTCTATATCGAGCTACATTCGGTAATTTCATCCAAGGATCTCCATTCCAAAAATTATATGAATACTGATTACTAACCTGGTCAATTGCCTGGGGCCAGCCAGAATTTGCAATAGAACCATAAGAAATTGTAACCTCCGTATTCGGGTCAAATCCATTTGGGTCTAAAGTTTTCTTGCCAGTACTTCCAGGAAAAATAGGCCCTTTTGGTATTCTAAACAACACAGTGTCAATCCTAGCAAAATTAGCTGGATCTTTCACTTCTTCATCACAATAAAACCTTGGAATAACCTCAATTTGTGGAGCTTTCACAAATTGAACCAAAATAGTAGTATCCGTTCCACAAAAGCCATAGTTACCAACTTTTATAGAACCCAAAGTATCTCTATTAAAACTAGCCAATCTCGCATCGAGTGCTCCAACATTTCTATCAACCATTGCCGGAACATAGTTTAAGTATTGCCATACAGGGTTTGGGCCCGCAACAACTAAAGTGTCAAATTCACTACTGCTTGCACAAAAACTTACTGTAGGGTAAGGTTTTCCGTGATCCATTACTCCTAAATAAGAGTGGTCCCAAGGAGCAACAACTGGAATTTTGAACAAGCTATCTGTTAAACAACCATCTAAAAGAGTATAAGTAATAAAAGCCGTATCCGGTTTTCCTGTAGTAGGATTAAATCGTTTTCCATTAACAAAATAAACCATCTTATTAGTATTCTTATTCAACACTGAATCTACTCCTATACCTGTAAACCATCCTCCTGGATTTTTAGGGATTAATCTATGTCTAATCGTATCTGGTAATCCTAATTTGTCAAATCCGTAAATTCCACACAACGAATCCGGACTCAACAAGCTTGGGTCTGGAAGTCCGACAATCTCAATCTCAACGCTATCCGCCGCAGCACAAGCATCACCAGTAATTTTGTATTTGACCCAGAATTTTCCTAAACCAGACAATGAAGGATCCCAAATACCGAGTGTGTCATTCACAACTCCTTTTCCTGACCATCGACCACCTGGCCTTGTAATGTTCCATGGTGTTTTTGCCAATAACTGAATAAATCCAGTTTTTTGACATTGAGGTCGTAATTTAACAGGTTGCGCATCATATGAGCTTACTACATTAATATTTACCTCTAGAGTATCTTTACATACTCCAAAAGCAGAATCCTCAATATATACTGTATATTTTTTTGCTGTGCTTAAATTTACCCTAGCATCCACAGAATCAGTATTGCTAGCTCCAATAAACCCACCATTACTAGTAGGGTTCCAAGTGAACTTAAATAAACTATTTCTCATTCCAGTACAAGAGTTAAATCTTGTTCTTGGCAACATGCTTGTTGGAAATCCAGGGCTTAAAACACTATTTCCACAAGCAGCGTCTCTAAAAGTATAATCTTGATAATATGAATTCGCTGCACGATAAGTTTTGTTGTCGAAACTTTGAACATGGTGTCCGTTTAATCTACTATTTCCATTTTCCCAGCAAACCTCTACAATCAGATTGCTAACACCATCCCAAACATATTCGTTATCAAAATTATGAACATTCCAACCAACTCCAGGTAGAATTGATTTAGGATTATACACTTGCTTAAGTCCTGATACAAAACCCGTTTTTGGTAAATCACCTATTTTTGTACAGGCAATTTTAATCGTAAATTTATTAAATGGCGCTGCTGTCCTAGCATAAAGACTTTTAATTTCCCAAGCAATTGATTTTACTGGACCCGGTTTCATTCCCAATTTTCTCAATTCGCTTGCTAAGTATAAATATTGTGATCTTTGGCTATAATTGTAACTACCATAAGTTAAAGGCATAGTATTCAACCTTCCACCTGGGCTAGGTTGAGTGCCAGAACCGAGAGTATAATCCTTATATATTCCCTGACATCTATAGGTAACAGTATCACACCCATTATAGTCAATACTTCCCTTATCCACCCATAATTGAATTTGTTTTGACAAACAAACTAAGGTATCTGAAATCATTGCTTTCATGTTTGTTGGAAAAGGATCTGTGACATTAACATCTACAAAAGTCTCCCGAACGCAACCAGAATCTCCAGTTACAGTAACTGTAAATCTTGTAGGGAATTTTACACTAGAAAAATTTGGGTTTTTTAAGGTGTCATTTGTTAATAGTGAACTATTATTCCATTTGTAGCTATATCCCATGGTGCTGCGAGAAGGGGTCGCGTCTAATTTACCTTTTCCAGGATTACATAAAAAGAAATCTGGAACAGTTGTCAATTGGAAACTATCAACTGGATTAATATAAACCGTATCTAATTTTCTACAATTAAGAGCTCTAATACAGCCAAACTTCAGATCAGATTTTACTTCCAATATTGTTGGTGTTCTAGGTTTGAATTTGCCTGTTCTATTTGTATCGGTTGCAGTAGTGTCTGGAAACCAGTTTACTCCAACCACTAATGGATCGCCAGAAATAGTCCTCCAATTATACAAAACTCCACCATATGCCGTCAAATCAGCACTATCACCCTGACATACAATTATATCTGGCCCAGCACTAGTTGCATTTAAGACTGAAAGTTCAAAAACCGAAAATCCGTTTCCAGGAAAGTCACATCTATCGTCATCAAAGGATATAAAGAAGGATTTGATTGGGTTTTTACCAATTACTGCAGTCCATTCGAATTTCAGTACTGCTTTATTTCTAGATAGAAAAGTCTTTGTCATAGTCATTCCTGGAAGCCCAACTCCAGCTCCCATATTTGACTCGAAACGAAGGGTGTCAGTAGCATCTTTATCAAAAATAGTATCTTCCCATGAAAATTTTTCGCCTTGACAAACCTCCATTTTATATCTACCTGTTTTCTTAACATTTCCAATAAGATTGGAAACTCCCGAAATATCACGGGGCACATTGTTAGAGCAACTCCGCACATCAAATTGAACTTCACGATGTGTTCGACCAACTTCTTTCCCGGTACACCGTTCATATTCAATAACCCAAAAAGCAACTAAATACTTACCCGTTCTAGTAGTTTTAAAAGAAATAAGACCAGTTGTTGAATCTAATTTTATACCTGGTATAGGAATGGCAGCTGAAAAGCCTCCATTATATCTAACGTATGTATAATTTCCTGGAGAATTAATTCTATCAATCGCACCATCAAAAATGAATCTTAAACTATCCCCATCAGGATCAAAAGTTCCAATTCCATAAAACACATCTTGGCCCGTACAAACTGAGGGAAATGGTTTTACTTCATCAGCAAAAATCGGAGAGTTATTTTTTGGAAAACTTCTACTAGCTAATCTTGTAACAGGAGCAAAATAGGAGCCATTCATGTTTGTCGTTCCGTTTCTACAACATTGACTAGGAGACATATAAATTTCCCAGTAATCACAAGCAGGCAGTTGAAAAATAGTCTCATAAAAACTCACTTCATACCCTCCTGGATTTGTTCTATTTAAACACTTTGTAGCTTTGTTTCTACACACATCGGAAACATCTTTCGCTCCTAAATTTGCAGGTCGCTCTCCAGCTTTAGGAATATAATTAACCTTTGGTGCTGTTTGAACAATTAGAGGGGTTCTGCCCGGCATACAAACTGCCGTTATTCTTTCTGAAGTAGTGGTATAACGCATTCCATTACAATCCCGGTAAACACCCAATACAACTTTATATCTGTGTGTTCCGGCAACTGTTCCAGGTCCTAAATAAGTATATTTAATACTACCTCCCGATACGTGAGAAGCAGCAGCCTCATAATTAAAATTCAAAAACAGCGTAAACGCAAATAGAATTCCGATAACTTTTTTCATAATTTTTACTTTTATATTCAACTTTACAATTTGGTAATACGCAACAAATTCCCAAAGGTTGCCTCTTGAATTGAAAATATTTTAAGTCCGCTAAATTAGGTCTTTTTATTCCTTAACAAAATATGTTAATTATTGACCGCAATGACAAGGATTTGAAAACCTATTTTTGTCTCTTAATGAAATCCAAGGAATATAAAAAATCAATACTACAAATTGAAACTATTTTATTGGAGGAGAATGATAATTATGCAGCACTTGCGAATGTTTCTGCAATATTGCATATGATATTTTCTTTTTGGTGGACCGGGTTTTATTTGGTTAAAAATGGAAACGAAGAAAATATCCTTGTTATAGCTCCGTTCCAAGGACCGGATGCATGTTCAAGAATAAAATTTGGTGAAGGAGTATGCGAAACGGCTTGGAAAACAAAAAAATCGATAATTATTAATAACGTTCATGAAATTGAAAATCATATTTCCTGTTCAGAATTCAGCAATTCTGAAATTGTTGTTCCAATTATATCAAATGGAAATGTTAAAGGTATATTAGATATAGGCAGCAATTTGTTTTCGAATTTCGACGAAACCGACAAGAAATATTTAGAAAAAGTTTGTAATTT
>TARA_B110000037_G_C17128138_1_pt1 | contig 14896 bp, 11 predicted proteins | sample TARA_B110000037 | Tara Oceans TARA_B110000037 (sample SAMEA4397196) | marine metagenome | biome: Polar Biome; feature: [MIX] marine epipelagic wind mixed layer (ENVO:01000061); material: water (ENVO:00002006), including particulate matter (ENVO:01000060) such as... | depth 10-100 m
GAAAACCAAATATTAAAAAAATAAAAAAAAAACAAAATAATGTTAATTTTAAAATAAAGTTAATTCATTTAATTTCTGAGTTATTTCTAAAATTAAATAAAAATGTTGATAATATATTTTTTTCAACAATCAACCCAAGACTAACAATTAAAACTTTCTATAAATTAAAAATTTTTTTTTTATATAAAAAAGAACTTGAAATAAAAGATTTTAAGTATGATGCTAATTTAAGAAATTGGTGCATAGACTTTGATTATCAAAATAAATTTGAAAAGTTTATAGTTAAAGAATTACCAAAAATAATTCCAAAATCTGTTGTAGAAGGATATAAATTTTATTTAAATGAAATTAATACAAATCATAATTTAAATATTAAAAATATTTATCTTACAGCATCTGGTCTAAATGATGTTTCTAAAATTTTAATTTCAGAACTAATAAAAAAAAAAACTAAAGTTATAAATTTTCAGCATGGAGGTAATTATGGATTTATTAAAAGTTATACTAGCGAAGAACATGAAATAAAAAATTCTAATATTTTTTTAAGTTTTGGATGGAATAAAAAATATATTCTATCTGCATTAAATAAAACAAAATGTAAGATTAAAAATTTTGTACCATTAGATTTTCCAAAAATTAATAAAATAAAAAATCAAAGCAATAAAATCTTATTTATTTTACCACATTTTGAACCATATTTTTTTGCTAATAATAATGAAAGTTACCCGATTTGTGATGAAAAATTAATATTAATAGATCAAATTACTCAATTATTTAATTCAATCGATGCTAACGTTCTGAAAGAGGTTGAACTAAGGTTTCATCCTCACGATAAAAAAAGTGTAAAAAAGTATTTTATGAGTAAAATTAAATCCAAAGTTAAGATTTTAGATGCAAAAGATAAAAATTTTCCACTTTCTTTTAATGAATATTTTTTGTGTGTTAGTTTGTATCCTGGTACTTCTTTTTTACAGACTTTATTTATGAACATTCCAACATTGGTATTTTTTGATACTAAATTGTGGAAAATGAGAAATCAGTCAAAAAAACATTTAAAAATATTGAAAAAGAATCAGATATATTTTGATGATATAAAAAAATTATCACAATTTATTAATTGTAATTCAAAAAACCTTGAAAAGTGGTGGGATACAAAAACAATTAAAACAGTTGTAAAAAATTTTACAAATATTTATGCTAACAATCAGAACATAGAAAAAAAATATACTAACTTAGTGAAGAGCATTTTATAATAGATTTCTTTGAAATTTATACTTTAAACTTAATATGATTTGAGATAGGTAATTGAAGATTAATCTTACTCATAAAATAAATGAAAATAAATTTAGGCGCAGGTCCATATTGGCACAAAGATGGTTGGCATGTACTAGACCATAAATTAAGTAAACCAGAACCAGGCAAGGTTAACGGAGATATTTCAAAAATTAATTTATCATCAAAATCTTGTGATGTGGCTTTCACCAGTCATGTTATAGAACACATTCCACATTTAAAGATACAAAAAGTTTTTACAGAAATAAATAGAGTTTTAAAAAATGATGGAGTTTTAAGAATATTAGTACCAGATATGGAAAAATTTGCGAAAGCATACGCGCATAAAGACAAATCATTTTTTAAAATTGCTAAGAAAGAAAATCATTCACTCAGACAGGATTTAGGTTACGGAGGAATGTTGGCAAATATAATAGTTGCACCAGGACAAGATACAGTTTTATTAGATAGAGAATTAAAGAATTTTGTGGGAGGTTATGCGCACATATATGGTTATGATTTCCAGATGTTAAAAATCATACTTCAAAAAACTGGATACCATAAAATTACAAAAAAAAAATTTTGCCAAAGCTTAATTAAAGATTTTAGAGAGCCATTACATGTTATGGGAAAGCCAGCAAAATATCATAATTTAAACAATGAATATTATAAAAAAAATAATTTAATTCATGAATATTCAAAGGGTGGATATAAAGTTAACTTTAAAATTACTGGGTTTGATAAACTTCCACATACATCGTTAATTATTGAGGCAAAAAAGAAAACACATATAAAAATAACAAAAAAAAATGATCTTAACAATTTAGAAAATTATAATTTTTATGGATACTCATTACTAGAAGATAGAAAATTTAAGAAAAAATTTAATATAATATCGAAAGTTTCAAAAAAATTAAAAGATCCTACTTTTAATAAAAACTTACAAAAGCTTTTGAAAAAAAAATAAATGACAGTTTTATTTTTTGGGAGATATAAAGAAAAATACTCACAGAAAATATTTCTATTATTAAAAAAATACTTTAGAAAAGTTGATGTAATTTGGTCAAAAACTTATAATGAAAAAATTACAAAAAAATTAAAATCTCAGTATGATTACATTTTTACATTTAGAAGTTATTTGATTTTAAAAAATAATACGATAAAGAAAGCAAAAATAGCTGCTATTAATTTTCACCCTGGGCCTCCAAAGTATAGGGGGGTAGGTTGTGCTAACTATGCAATTTATGAAAAATCAAAATTTTATGGTGTAACAGCACATTTAATAGCACCACAAATAGATAGTGGTAAAATAATCGATATTACAAAATTTGAAATTTCTGAAAAGATATCATTAGATATACTTTTATCCAAAACTCATCTGGCGCAGTATTACATGGCTAAAAAGACAATTATAGGGATTGCTAAGAATAAAGATTATTTAAATAACCAAGTAAAAAATAATATAAAAAATAAATGGTCAAAAAAAATAGGTAATAAAAACAAATTAGATAAATTTTATCGATTATCTAGAATTAATTTAACTAATGAAGAATTAGCTAGATATTTAAGATCAACACTTTATAAGAATTTTAAACCATATATACGTATAAAGGATAAATTTTTTAGATATGATAATTAATATAGATAAAAAAAAAATTGGAGAAAATAAACCAATTTTTTTAATTGCTGAAGCAGGAGTAAATCATAACGGTTCTTATGCGATAGGTAGAAAACTGATAGATGTTGCGGTTAATAGTGGAGCTGATGCTGTAAAATTCCAAACTTTTAAAGCAGATAATATAATTATACCAAATGGACCCAAAGCTAAGTATCATCTTGAAACCACTGGATCAAATTCAAAATTAAGTTGGTTTGAGCTGTTAAAAACTCAGGAAATTTCAAGAGATATGCACATTAAACTAATTGATTATTGTAAAAAAAAAAAATTATTTTTTTAAGTACACCATATGATAATGAAAGTGCAGATTTATTAGACGAGTTAGGTGTTTGTGCTTTTAAAATTGCTTCTACAGATAATGATAATTATCCGTTTCTAAAATATGTGGCAAAAAAAAATAAACCAATAATCGTATCTACAGCTATGTCAAACCTACCAGAAGTCCTAGAAGCTGAAAAAGTGATAAAAAAAACTGGAAACAAACAGTATGCTATTCTTCAATGCACTGGAAATTATCCTTCAAGAATTGAAGACTCAAATATTAAAGTAATTGAATCATATAAAAATATATTTAAATGCCCAATTGGTTATTCAGATCATACCATGTCAGATATAAGTTCGATTATGGCAGTAGCAAAAGGTGCAAAAATAATTGAAAAACATTTTACAATTGATCAAAAACTTTTTGGACCTGACCATAGAATGTCAGCAAACCCAAATCAATTGAAAGATTTTTTTTACAAAATAAGACAAGCAGAAAAAGCTTTAGGAAGTGGAGACAAAGAAGTATTGAAATGTGAAAAAGCTAATAGACTAAAATTAAAGAAAAGTTTGGTGACATCAAGAAAAATATCAAAAGGAGAGAGAATAAAACTAGCTGATATTAATATTAAAAGACCGGGCAATGGAATAAGACCAATAGAAATGTCAAAATATCTGAATAAAAAGACTAAATTTAATTTAAAAAAAAATACAGTCTTAAAAAGTAAGATGTTTAAGTAGTGAATAATAATATTTATATATCAACAACTTTTCTTCCAGATCAAGAAAAATTAAAAAGTGCCATTGATATATTAAATAAAAATGATCTATATAATATTGAGATTGGTTCCAATCATCAGTACGAAGAAAACTATAATTATGTTTTAAAAAAAAAATGTAATTATTTAATTCATAATTATTTTCCAGTACCTAAAAAATCTTTTGTGATTAACATTGCTTCTTTAGATAATAAAATTAGATCTAGAAGCATAAATCAAATTAAAAAATCTATATTATTTTGTAAAAAATCTAAAGCTAAGCTATATACTTTTCACCCAGGTTTTTTGTCTGATCCGGAAGGTGAGGGAAATGGAAATAAAAAAAGTAGAAATTATGATTTTAAATGGAAGGCAAAGTTGCTTAAAAAAAATTATTCGGTTTCCTGGAGTTATATGATCAAATCAATAAAGGAGATTGTTGAATTTGCAAAAAAAAAAAATATAAATATTGCAATCGAAACTGAGGGTTCCGTTAATGCATCTGATCACCTTTTAATGCAAAAACCAATAGAATATAAAAAATTCATGAAAATTTTTAGCAATAAAGAAATTGGTATAAATTTAAATATTGGTCATTTAAATTTAGCTTCAAAAAAATTTAAATTTGATAAATTTAAATTTATTAAATTGATTTCAAATTACATTGTAGCATTTGAATGCAGTCATAATTATGGAAGAGACGATAATCATTTGCCATTAAAAAAATACGCATGGTATTGGAGAGTTTTAAAGAATAAAAAATATGAAAATTTACCAAAAATTTTAGAATTTAGATATGTTAGTGTTCAAAAAATATTGAACTCAGTAAAATTATTTTAATGAAAACTTTTTTAAGCAATATTATCTTTCAACCCAGTACATCAATTAAAAAAGTTTTATCACTTTTAAATATTACTGCTCCATTTACTGGTGGCAAAGGTTTTGGAATAATAGTAGATAAACATGGAAAATGTATAGGAACTATTTCAGATGGTGACATTAGAAGGTCTTTAAATAATTATAAAATTTCTGATCCAATAAAAAAAATTTATAATAAAAAATTTATCTATATAAATGAAGGTGAAAGACCTAATAAAATTTTAAGGATTTACGAAGAGGAATTAAAAAAAAATAATAGAATCTCAACTCTACCAGTTTTGGATAAAAATAAAAAAATTGTTGATATAATAAATTACAATGATTTTCTAAATGAAAAGAACTCACCTCAGTTTGTAAAAGCTAAGGTTCCAATTAGGATAAGTTTTTCTGGAGGAGGAACTGATTTTAGCAACCATATAAATAAAAAAAAAACTTTTGTTTTGAGCTCAACAATAGATAAATCAATATTTGTGTCTGTAAATAAAAGATTGGATCAAAAAATTTTAATCACTAACAAATCAACAAAACAAAAGTATTATCTTGATATAAAAAAGATAAATAAAAATAATTTAATATCAAATATAATAAAACTTTTAAAACCAAATTTTGGATTCGAAATGTTTATCGATTCAGATTTTGACCCAGGTACAGGTTTAGGGGGGTCATCAGCTTTAACGTTAGCAATTATTGCCTGCATAAAACGTTTACAGAATGAAAGGGTAACAGATTATTATAATCTAATTAATTCTGCATATAAATTTGAGAGAATGGCATCTAAAATTTCGGGTGGCTGGCAAGATTATTATAGTTGTCTTATGGGTGGATTTAATTGGATAGAGATGGATCAAGATGACAATCTAGTTTCAGCATTAAAATTAAGTGATAATACAGTTTTAGAGCTCGAAAGTAATATGCTTTTGTTTAGATTTGGTAAAAAAAGAAGCTCAGCCAATATACAAAGTAAAAATTTAATATATCTAAAAAAAAATAAAAAGAAAATTAATGTTATTTATAATTCATTTAAAAAGAACTCATTAAGTATGAAAAAATCTTTGCTACAAAATAACATTAGTAAATTTTCAGAGTTATTAGACGTATCGTGGGAACTAAAGAAAAAAGTTACTCCATACTCATCAAATAACAAATTTAACAAAATTTATGAAAATCTGAAAAAAATAGGAATTAAAGGGGGAAAAATCCTTGGGGCTGGGCAATCTGGTTATTTTTTAGTATATGTTGAGCCAAAATATCAAATCAAAATCACAGAATTTTTAAGAAAAAAAAATATTATTGAAATAAAGTTTAATTTTACACAAAAAGGAATGCAAATATGGGAAGGATAGGTTTTAATTTAAAATGAAAATATTAATTACAGGAGGAGCCGGGTATATAGGTTCAATATTAACAAGAACATTTCTTAATCTTAATTATAAAGTTACTGTTTTTGATAATTTTTTGTTTAAACAAGATTATGTATTTAATGATCTTTTAATTAATAAAAATTTTAATCTAATTAAAGGAGACGTAAGAAATTTTATTGAATTAAAAAAAATTATTAAAAAAAATGATATCATAATTCCTTTGGCAGCAATTGTGGGTGCACCTATTTGTGCATTATTACCAAGTCTTGCAAAACAAGTAAATTTAAAGCAAATTAAAAATATCAAATCATGTTTAAGCAAAAATCAATTATTGATATTACCTGTAACTAACAGTGGTTATGGAATTGGAGAAAAAAATAAAGTGTATTATGAGACCAGTCCATTAAATCCAATTTCTCTTTATGGTAAAACTAAAGTTGAGTCTGAAAAGATAGTTTCAGATCATCCAAACCATGTATGTTTTAGACTTGCTACGGTTTTTGGAGTTTCAAACAGAATGAGAGTAGATTTGCTAGTTAATGATTTTGTTTACAGGGCCTATAAAACTAAAAAGCTAGTATTATTTGAGCAACATTTCAAAAGAAATTATATTCACATTAGAGATGTCTGTGGAGCGATAGTTTATGCGATACAAAATATTAAAAAGTTCAAGAATAATATTTTTAATGTCGGTCTGGAAAATGCAAACTTATCTAAATTGGAGTTAGCTTTAAAGATAAAGAAGTATGTTAAAAATTTAAAGATAACTGAAAATACAATTAAAAAAGATCCAGACAAAAGAAACTATATCGTTTCAAATCAAAAAATCTTAAAGACAGGTTGGAGACCTGAATATAGTTTAGATAGTGGAATCGTGGAGTTACTAAATTTTTATTCAAATTTTAAACTGAAAGAAGATAGTAATAATCTTTCATTTTTAAAAAAATGATAAAAAAAATTGCCCTTGTATGTTGTCGGGGTGGCTCTAAAGGTATACCAAAAAAAAATATTAAACCATTTAATGGCAAGCCTTTACTATATTGGACTTATAATAATATTAATAAGTCAAAATTATTTGATAATATTTTTTTAAGTACAGATAATAAAGAAATTGCTGAAGTTGGAAAAAAAATTGGTTTTAGTGTACCTGGATTGAGACCTAAAGCATTAGCGAGAGATAATTCAGATGTTTTTGAAACACATGAATATTTTTTTAAAAAAAATTGTATTAATGATGAAAATTCATTGGTATGTATTGTTAATAATAATCCTTTTATTTCCTCATCACTAATTAAAAAAACCTATAAAAAATTTAGTGAAAGTAAATTTAAACATGTTGCAATGTGTGCTGTTAAAGTTGATACAGACCAAATTTTTTTCAGACAGTCAAAGAAAAAAAAAGACAAATTATTTCCAATATTTAATAAAATTTTGATAAAATCAAAAATTAATAGACAAAATCACAAAGAATTATTTTATAATACGGGTGATCTAAGATGGGGCAAGCCTTCAATATTGAATAATTATAAAAATTTCAATATTGTAATCAGTAAAAATGGGTTTAAATTTGTTTTAATAAAAGAAGACTCTTATCAAGATATAAATACTACTAGTGATTGGAAAATTGCAGAAAAAAAATTTAAAAAATTATGATACCTATTTTTCAACCATATTTATCCAAAATTGCAAAAAAAAATCTAAATGTGGCAATCAATACTAATTGGATATCAAGTCAAGGAAACTTTATTTTAAAATTTGAAGAAAAACTAAAAAAATTTCATAATATGAAATATTGTTTGGTAACATCTAGTTGCACTTCTGCATTACATTTGTCAATATTATCATTTGATTTTAAAGAAGGAGATGAAATTATTTGTCCATCTTTATCTTTTATAGCTCCAGCTAATATGATTGTTTTGTCAAAGCTTAAACTTGTACTTGTTGATATTGATAAAGACACGCTAAACTTAGACTTAAATAAAGTAGAAAAAAAAATTACAAAAAAAACTAAAGCAATACTAGTTGTCCATCAATTTGGTCACTCTGCTGATATGGAAAAATTAATTGCATTAAAAAAAAAGTATAAATTAAAAATAATTGAAGATAATGCGGAAAGCTTAGGTGGCATGTACAAAAACAAAATCAATGGTACCTTTGGAGATATTACAACACTCAGCTTTTTTGCAAATAAAATTATAACAACTGGAGAAGGTGGGGCAGTCCTAACAAATAATAAAAAACTATATCTTAAATGTAAAGAAATGAGAGATCATGGAATGTCTATCAAAAAGAGATATTTTCATACAAGAATGGGTTTTAACTATAGAATGACAAACATGCAAGCAGCTGTTGGCTTATCTCAAATAAATGAAATTAAAAACATTTTAAAAATTAGAAAGCAGCAGATGAACCTTTATTACTCATTGCTAAAAAATGAAACACATTTTGTAAAAAGAAAATTTAAAAAATGGTGTTTGCCTGTCCATTGGTTAATGACAATAACTTTAAAAAAAAATAATTTAAGAAATAAATTGATTAAGTATCTCAAAAAAAAGGGAATTGAAGCAAGACCCATGATTAATCCTATTGAAGATGCTTTACACCTCAAGCAATATCGTGATAAAAAACAAAGTTATGTTGCAAGAAAAACATCAGTTAATTCTGTACATTTACCTAGCAGCACAAGCTTATCAGTGAAACAGATAAATCACATTTGTAGTGCTTTAAATAGTTATTTTCAAAAAAATTGATTACTTTCAAAAAGTTTATTGCTTGTCATATTTAAATATATTTCTATTAAAATTCTTTTCTAAAATGTATTAATTTGACTTAAATCTTAACAATTGTTATTAAACCCTATAACATCATATAAAATAATGAAAAAATTAAAAATACTGCTTGCTGACCCAAGACACAAAACGAGAGGGCTTCATAGTAGCTATGTTCCAATAAATATAGGCTATATAGGATCTTTTTTGAAAGATCAGTTAGTAAATGAAATTGATTTAGATTTAAAATTATCTGCTGATACTGATGAAACTTTTAAATTTATAAAAGACTGGAAGCCAGATGTAGTTGGAATTTCAAACTATGTATGGAATGCATCTTTATCAAATGCATTTTGTGAGTATGCCAAGGATTTAAATCCCAATACTTTATGTATACTTGGTGGCCCTGAATTCCCTGCTGGAACAGGTGCTATCAAGATAGTTAACAATGAAAATGATCAAACTTATGACAAGTGCTTAGCTTATCTTAGAGAAAGACCATCCGTAGATTATTATGCATACTGTGACGGAGAACTAACTATGCTTGAAGCCATAAGAAAATTTGTGGAAAATAATTTATCTCTTAAAGATATGAAAAATGAAGAAGTACCTTTAACTGGGCATGCCTCTTTATCTAAAGATCAAACCAAATTACTTATTGGAAAATATGTTGCAAGAATTGGTATGAAGGGCTCAGTCAAATCAGAAGGAAGAGATGTAATTCCATCACCGTATACAAGTGGTTTGTTAGATAAATTTTTAGATGGTTCATTTGAGCCGGCTTTTGAAACTGCTCGAGGATGCCCATTCTTATGCACATTTTGTGATCAAGGTTTAGACTCAACAAAAATAACTGCTTTTAGTGTAAAAAGACTTGCAGAAGAAATTAGATATGTTGCTGAAAAAATTGCAAATATAAAAAATGGAACTAAATCAATATGTATCTTTGACTCTAATTGGGGTTTATTTGATAAAGATGTTGATTTGGCTAAAGAAATGATTTCAACCATGGAAGAATATGATTGGCCGAAACATGTGGATTGTAATACTCCCAAATCAAATTGGAATAATTTATTTAAGATTAACGATATGTTGAAAAATAGAGTTAAGCTAGATTTATCAATGCAATCTACAAACCTAGACACTCTTAAAACAGTAGAGAGAAAAAATTGGACTACAGAACAATATATTGAATTTACTAAGGAGTGCCACAAAAGAGGCAAACCTATTGGTTCGCAGATGATTTTGCCATTACCGATGGAAACAGAAGAGTCATTTTTTAATGGAACAAAATTTCTTATGGATAACAATGTAAGAGCATCAACTTTTACTTTAATGATGTTGTGTGGTGCAGACTTAGGAAGAGATAAGGCAATTAGAGAGTATGGAATGAAATCCAAATACAGACTTTTACCTAAACAGTTTGGTGATTATAATGGGAAAAAAGTCTTTGAAATTGAAAGGATATGTGTTGGAACAAATACAATGACTTTTGAAAGTTACATGAAGTGTAGAAATTATAATTTTGTTCTACAGCTTTTAAATCATGTAATGTTCAGACCTATTTATAAACTCACTCAAAAAATTGGATTAAGTTGGTTTGATATATCAAAGCTTGTTGCGGATGCACTAACCGAAGATAGCTTTACGGGAAAATTAAAGGTTTTGTATAATGAATTTTGTAAAGAGTCAGCAGATGAATGTTTTGAAAGTATTGAAGAATGTGAAGAATATTATAGAAAACAAGAAAATTATGATCTTCTTATGAAGGGTGACATAGGCGAAAACTTATTAGCAAAATATACTGCAAAAGGGGTATTTATTTATCAAGATATAATTAGATCAGTTTTTTTTATTTTGAAGAAAAAAATGAAATCACAAAATGACAACAAAATAAATAAAGTTCTAGACTCATCTGAGGTATGGTTAAATAATATTTATATGATTAATGATTTATTTGAAAAGAAAGGACTAAGAAGTAACAATATATTAGAAAATTTTGAACTAAATATAGATTTTGATTTTCCAGCGTGGCTTGCTAATAGTGAAAAGCCTCTTGATGAATTTTATAGAGACACAAAATATAAGATAGTTCATGACTCAAATAGATTAAATACTTTAAAAAATGAATTAGCGTCATCAGCCGCAGCAATTGAAACTGACAAAGAAAGATTTAATGATAGACTAGTGAGAGCACTTGCTCATGGTTCTGATATGATAGAAAGATCTTTTACAAGATTAAATTAATTTCTTAAGCATAATATTTTTATATTTAAAAATACTTTCAAATATTGCAGAAAAAACAAAAGTAGAAATCAAGCTATAAGCAAAAAATGGTATTGCAAGAGTGTAACATAGTATTAGACCATTTATATTGTATCCATAAGAACCCATTGACCAAACACCAAAATTCGTAACTATAAAAAATATACATGCGCCTAAAAGAGAGCCACAAATTCTAGTAAATATAGTTTTTAAAAAAAATTTTGAACTAAGGCCTATTAAAATCACACTTCCCCATGTAAATAATGTTACCGCATGAAAGCCAATAAAAATATCTGTTATTAAGAAGCTTATAACCAAAACTGGTAAATATCTCAAACCCAATAATGCAGGAACATAAAAGCTTAAAGCTAGCAAGCTTGTAAAGTTTGGTGGATGAGGAATAAATCTGCTAGCAGCAAGAACAATAAATATACTAATAGATATTTTTATAAAATACATATTTTTTAATATTATTGATGTAAAGTTTAATAGCAATGAAATTACCAAATAATTTAATAAATTTTTTAATTAAATGATTTGACTTCAAAGAAGATATTAATTAAAAATCAAAATGTGTAAAATCATGGTGGGGAATCAGTAATTAGATACTGGCTGTACCTGCAACCGTAAAGTCGGAGTGCCACCTTACATAGTCCGCTGTTGAACAATGGCCAGGGAAAGTCTAGTTCTGCAATTTTAATTAGCATCGGCATTAATTTAATAACTTCATGAAATTCATGAAGTTTAACTTAGGAGTCGGTCTATGAAAATAGCAAAACTATTTTTAACAATAATATTAACAATTTTTACTTTTAATGTTTCTGCATTAGAAAATTGTATTTGGGATAATAAAAAAGGAATACCATGTGTAACAGTAAGTAAAACCCCCAATACCTCAATATTTAATAAAGAAGGCATAAATAAAATAACTATAACTAAAGAGGATATAATAAAATCAGGTGCTGTTGATATAAATGATATTTTAAAACTAATACCAGGACTTGATATTTTTCAATCTGGTACAAAAGGACAGCAAACTTCTCTTTTTACTAGAGGTTCAGAGTCTAATCATACTCTTGTTCTTTTAAATGGTGTCGCTATTAACGATCAATCAACAACTGATGGTCTACATGACTTTGGTCAAGATTTTATTCAGACTATTCAGCAAATTGAAGTTTATAAAGGTGCTAATGGTGCACACTTTGGCCCAAGTGCTATTGCTGGTGCTATTAATTTTATCACATCTATTGATTACACAAATAGTTATTCAGTGAGTGGTTTTGGGTTAAATAATAATTCAACTGATGGAAATTATACTAAAATTACGGACGATGGATGGCATTTAAATATAAAAGGTGCGAGCACACAAAGTGAAACTAACAGTGCTGTTGCAAAAGGAAATGAAGATGATGGTGCTAAAAATTATCAAGTTAATTTAAATGCTGCAAAATGGATCAATGATAATTTAAAGTTTAGATCCACTTTATATTCTAGAAGCACTAAAGCTGATTACGATGGAAGCGCTACAGATGAAGCTGGATATGTGGCGAATAATAAAATGTACGCTCTTCAGTCAATCTTAGAGCATAAAACTAATAATTCTGAAAATGATTTAATATTTCATTACCATAATTATGATAGAGGATATCGTAATTCTGGATATCTAGACGAATATGATAGTGAGTCACTGACTATAAAGGGTGAGAGAACTATTAGTCAAAATGACAGTATTTCATTTGGTTATGGAAGTGAGTATAAATATGATTGGGGTGCTTTTGAGAACAGAGGAAGTTATACTGCTTCAACAAAAGGTCATGTAAAAGACTTAGGTTTGTTTGCAAATGCTGGATTTAAAATTAGCGAAAACCAAATATTATCAATTTATGGAAGAACAGATGATCATAATACGACAGGGAGCAATCAAACTTATAAGTTAAATTTTACACAAACTTTTGGACAATTAAAGTTAGCTGCAACACATTCAACTGGCTTGAGAAACCCATCCTTATATGAGCTTTATGGGTCTGACAATTATGGAATTAGTGGAAATCCTAATCTCAAACCAGAAAAAAGTAAGACTAACGAAATTTATGGGGAATATAATTTTTCAGATAAATTGAAATTTACTTCTACAGCTTACAGGGCAAAGATATCTGACCGTATCGAAAGTAATGCAGCTTATTCAAGGCATGAAAATCAATTGCTTTCTTTAAATCAAGAAGGTCTAGAAAGTGAGTTATTATTCAATGGAAATAATCAAGTATTTGGATTATTTACAAATATTTCTAAAAGTAAAAAAACTAATGGTGCGGCACAAAGCAGAAGGCCAGCCCTATCTTATGGTGGAAATTATTCTCAAAAAATTGAAACTAATAAATATGGTCCATTCAATTTAAATATAACTTATAAGTACACAGGTACATTTATGGATTATGATGGTAGCGCTACTACAAAACAGAAAAGTACAGATTTAGTAGATCTATCAATTAGAAAAAATTGGTTTGGAAACATAATTTCCTTAAACATTTCTAATTTATTAAATGAACGATATGAAAAACCAGCAACTTATAGTCAAGATGGAAGACAATTAAGATTTGGTTTGAGAAGAACCTACTAGTTTGATTAATAGTAAAAAAATATAATTTGTTAATATAGGTCTTGTACTCGACTACTTGTTTCTTGAAGAAAGTACTAGTATTGATTTTGGAATAGATAAAAAATATATAGAAACATAATTTATTATTGTTATAAAGATTAAGGTATAAGATTTATGTGTGGATTTATTGGTAATTTTGGTTGTAATAAAAATCATATCAAGGATCAATTTAAAAAGATTGTCCATAGAGGGCCTGATAATCAATCAATTAATTCGAGTGATAATTGGAATATAGAATTTTGTAGACTATCTATAAATGATTTATCAGCTGATGGAAATCAACCATTTAAAGTTGGGAAAATAACTTCTTTTGTTAATGGAGAAATTTATAATTCAGATGAATTAAAAAAAAAGTATTTTATAAATGTAAAATTTGTATCTAAATCTGACAGTGAAATAATACCGTATATGTACGAAAAATTTGGGTTAGAATTTATAAAATATTTAGATGGCATGTTTTCAATTGTAATTGTTGATGGCAATAAGAATAAACTTTATTTAATAAAAGATAGTTTTGGTAAAAAACCCCTGTATTATAAGAAAAATCGTGAATGCAATTGCATTCTATTTTCATCAGAAAATAGAATAGACGATGAAAAATCTGAAATTGAAAATCAAAGCTTCATATCGTTACTTTTTCTTCATTATAGATTTTTTGATAAAACGATATACAAAGATATAAATTCAATTCCACCTGGTTCATATCTAGAGTATGAAAACAATAAATTTAAGATTATTAAGTGGTATCAACCTAAAATAAAAAAAATTAATGAAAAAGATATAAAAGAAAACTTTTTATATTTGTTTAATGAATCAATTAAAAAAAGACTGATGTCAGATGTTAAAATGGGAGTTTTTCTTAGTGGTGGGATAGACTCTAATCTTATAGCAAGAAGTCTCTATCAGAATACAGGTGAAAAAATTACAACATTCTCAGCAATTATTCAAAATAAAAAAGAAATGGAGGGTAACAGTACAGATACACTGGATAAAATAAA
>TARA_B110000037_G_scaffold223163_1_pt1 | contig 14873 bp, 13 predicted proteins | sample TARA_B110000037 | Tara Oceans TARA_B110000037 (sample SAMEA4397196) | marine metagenome | biome: Polar Biome; feature: [MIX] marine epipelagic wind mixed layer (ENVO:01000061); material: water (ENVO:00002006), including particulate matter (ENVO:01000060) such as... | depth 10-100 m
TCGATTTTCCGCCCTCTCCGCGATGGCGGATTTCGAGAATCACGCCTCGCTTCTCAGCAAGCTTGCTGGCGACACCCTCATCAAGGCTTTGATTGATCGAAGCGAAAATCCCCATCTCCATCAACTCGGAGATCAATTTAAATGGCTTCACACCCAACTCGGTCGCCAAATCGCGAACCACGATAGGCGGCTTAATGACAACCGTCCGGATTTCATCCGAAGGCACCACTGCTACCCCGCTGGCCGGAGCTGGCGGAGCGCTGCTAGGAGGAGCTCCAACACCTTGAGGCGAAGCAGGAGCGGGAATGGAAGGAGGTGCGACACCAGCTGGAGCAGCCGCAGCAGGAGGGCGAGCTGCCGGTGGAGGCGCTAAATTCGGAGCTGCTGCCGCGGGAGGCGGAGCGATACTAGGGTTTGAAACCACAGGAGGCGGAGCAATGCCAGGATTTGACGCCACAGGAGGTGGTGCCGATACCGGCGGGCTCTTTGCTGCGGGCCGTGGCGGAGCCACCGATCTAGGCGCCGCTATTGGAGGCGGAGCGGGAGGACTTGGCGCAGCAGGAACGGGAGCAGGAGGAGCCGGTTTGGCTGCTTCCTTTTCCGCTTCTATAGCTGCTTCCTTTTCTTCAACAATCTGCTCCTTCGTTCTCACGAAAGCGCTGGCCGAAGGCGGAGCAACAAGCTGAGCTGGCGCAGCGACCTCTGCAGCAGGAGCGGCCTCAGCCACTTTGCTCGCGAATTCTTCCTTCAAAGATTCTGCCGAAATATTGTCGACGGTACTGGAGGCGCTCTTCACTTGAAAGCCGCGTTCGCGGAGAAGATCGAGGAGTTCAGTGTTCTCCATTCCGATCTCTTTGGAAAGCTGATAGATTCTTACGCTCATGCGATAGGTTTAACTGTGGCTTGTTGTGAAGTATGAAAAAAGGCTCTTCTAAATGAAAGGCGACTGATTAAGCTATGAGGAAATGTTCTGCGACTGCAGGAAGGCATTTACCTTAGAAAGAATGCCGTTGGCCTGTGCTTCGTCGAAACCGAGGTCTTGCAAATCGGAAACTTCGACATCCAAGAATACTTCCGGACTAATCATCCCGTTCATCACGAGGCGTTCCGCAGTTTCGTCGTCAATTCCTTCGATTTGATTCAAACCGGCTGCCGCTTGCTGCTGCTTCGCTTCGATACTTACCTCATGAACCTCTTCCTTCATTATATCGATTCTCCAACCGACAAGCTTCGAAGTAAGACGAGCATTCTGCCCTTTACGGCCAATCGCGATCGCCAAATCGTCTTCCGATACTTCAACGCGCATTCGCTTATTAAAATCATCCATTATGATGTTGCGAGGAATCGCTGGTTTCAACGCTTCCAACACCATCTCCGTCGGATCTTCGTAATAACGGATAATGTCGATCTTCTCGCCGCCCAATTCACGAACGATACTCTTAACGCGAGCTCCACGAGCTCCAACGCAAGCGCCAACTGGATCCACTTTCGAATCCGAGGAAGATACTGCGATCTTGGTACGGTAACCCGGTTCGCGAGCGAATGCTTCGATAGTAACTGTGCCATCGGCAATTTCCGTCACTTCCAACTCGAACAAGCGATGAACGAACTTCGAACTCGAACGGCTCAAAATCAATTCCGGTCCACGATTGGACGCTTCAATCTTTAGCAAGAAGCAGCGAATGCGTTCGCCAGGAGAATAATCTTCACCAGGAACTTGCTCTCTCGCAGGCATGATCGCCTCGGCCTTGCCTAAATCGATGCAAAGATCGCCACGCTCGCGGCGGCGTACGATTCCGCTGACGATATCGCCAACCTGATCCTTAAAATCATCGTAGATCCGTTCTTTTTCGAACTGGCGCAAACGTTGCATGATCGCTTGACGAGCGGTCTGCGCAGCAATGCGTCCCAAATAGGCCGGATCCATCTCCTTTTCGAAAAACTCTCCCAACTGAATATCCGGAGTGATCAATCGGGCTTTCTCAAGCACGATTTCAGTCTTCGGATCGCTCATAGAATCAACGACTACCAAAAGTGCCCACGCTTGCATCTTGCCATTTTTAGGATCGATATCGACCTTCAATTCCTGGCCCGCGTTCACGCCCTTAGCGGCAGCATTCTTGATAGCAGTAACGATAGTAGAGATCATGTCTTCCCGACCGATCCCCTTCTCTTTCTCCATGTACTCTAAAACGGATAGAATTTCGCTGCTCATGATTAAGTGGTGTATGAAAAAAAAAGCGGGTCAGAGACCCACTTTCCCAAAAGTGAAAATTAAAAAGGGGGAGTAAATTTCTCGGCCTAGTAAAAGTCAAGCGTCCGGTTGGTCTGTTTCGACCCCTTTCGCCTCACCCAAAGGGCCACGAAATCTAGGCTCTCAAGCCCAAAATCCCTTGTGCCCAGCCATTGGACAATACGTGCTTCCGCGGCTCCAATATCTGGGCGCTTTTCAAACTTTCCACCACGGATTCTGGAGCATTTCCTGAAAACCAATGAAACCAATACGCCGCTAAATCGAGAGAACTCCGAGCTGCCAAAAGCGGCAGAAAACCATCGCAAATCAGCGTGTCCAATTTCGCGCCGCCAACCTGCCCGGAAACGACCTCCTCCGAAAACCGATCCCTCAATTTTGATAATCCACAGGTTTTGCGAAAAATCGCGCAATCCCCGCCAAATCCATTCTCCAAAATCTCCGGGAAATTCCGCCCGAAATCCTCCAAATGGGAAGGCCAATACGGCACCTGACTCATCCACTCTACATACTGAATGAGACGCTGCTTCGGATAATTTGCCGGGCGAGCTCCCAAAGTAGTCCAACGGTCTCGACCCAGCTCCCAAAGCAAATCCACGTCCGGCCTCTCCTCTCGACAGCGAGCCAAAGGGTAAGCGCCGGCCACCCAAAGCATCGGAATACGGTTCGCGGCGTATCCCAAAACTTCTAGCGCCGTCATGTGGCACGCCTCCTCCCAACCGCAACGCTCAATCCTTTGACGCGAGAAATGAACCTTAAGCTCCCAACGCTTTAGCGCCTGACTCCTCAAACGCTCCCGTCGCTCTTCAATTGGTAGCTCGAAAAGCGTTTCAATCGCCGCTTCGTTGCCCGAACGCGTGGATTCGACGATCGAATCGTCACTCGCATACGCCTCTAAGTCATACCAAAGCAAGGGTATCAAGGAGACACACGGAACCTCCAACCCAGAAAAAGTCAGAGTCGGCGGCGCATCCTTCGCCAACGGATGGTAAAGTACATGCAAAACCACTTTAGAATACGCGGGACTCGATTGATGCCCATGAGCAACCCAATCCTTTTGGCCGAAATGAACTTCAACATCCCCCGCTACGCGCTGTCCATCGATTCTCAAAATCGCATATTTGAAATCTGGCCCAGCAAGCCGATTCCAACGTCCCGGCGAAATCACCTCCACTCGCCGACCCCACTGGTCCTTTAGACGCGATCCATCGAATGCGCCTTGCAGCCACACTTTTTGGATAAGCAGCTCGCTCACTTGATAAGGGCCGTATAGCCCCTGGAATTCCTCCACACTTAGGGTAACAGTCATCGTTGAGTCAGGGAAGGGCGTAGCCTAGCGCTAAATCCCGATAGCGGAAGCGTTTTCTTCAACGCTTCCCCATTGACCTCCGTTCCGACTCCTCAGATATAGAAGAAGAACGCGCAGAGAGGCCTCGCGATTCAGCTTATATTACATCCTGACACTTTCACTCCACGCATCAAATATCTCCATGAGCAATCAAGAGGATCCAGAATGGGAAATCGTCGATTCCCTGCCAAAGAAACGCAAGCCATCGAGGCAAAATACACGGATACGAATTCCGAAGAAATTCATTATCGGAGCGGGAATCGGACTAGGACTTGTTATCCTTTTCCCTCCGGCAATGAGGCTTTTGTTAAACCTCATGCGCAACTTCATCGCCTACTGGTGGCTCCTCGTCGTGGTGATCGGCTACTGGTTTATCAAACGCCAACTCAGAAGAAGGCGCTAAGAAAAAGCGGGCGACCAGTTTTACCCAGCCATAAACTAGGCGCTCATTCGGGCAATTTCGAAAAATGGAGGCTTTAAGCCCGGTCGCGAAACTCCGATGTCATTTATCAGTTAGAATCAGATGTATAAGAAATTATTCGGCATTGTCCTCGTTGCTCACCTCCTAGTCCTCGGATATCTGGGATTACGTACTGACGACTCGCCAAAACTCGACGAAAACGATGCATTCCAGTCCGAGTTCGCTTCCCCCCAGGGCCAAGCCGGGACCCCAACCCTCGAAGACGAAGACGACCTCCTCGAACTGGTAAAGCCTAAATTCGACAAACCCGTCGCCCTTGAATTCGACGTTTCTGCCCCAAACCAACTCCCCACGTCGATTCGTAGCGACGATCTCCGTACAGGGCTTCTCGTGGAAATTCCCTCCGGCCGGGTCCTCTGGCAAAAAGACCGCGAAAAATCGGTCGGCATCGCATCGATGACCAAAATGATGACCGCCCTGCTCGCGTTCGAAGACATCCGCATCCGCGACGAAATCGATTTCGAAACCCAAGTTCAAGTCACCAACGCAGCCTATCGCATCGGCGGTAGTCAAGTCTGGCTCGACCCTCGCGAAATCTTCTCTCTCGAAGAGCTGCTCATTTCCGTGATGGTCAAAAGCGCTAACGATTCCGCGTACCTATTGGGTGAATTCCTCAGTGGTGGAAGCATGAGCCAGTTCATCGTCCGCATGAACCAACGTGCCCAAGAACTAAAAATGGATTCGACGCAATTCTTCAACGCGCACGGACTCCCGGAAAAAACAACTGACAACACATCGAATTGCGAAGACCTGGTTCGACTCGCCAACGAATTGCTCCAATACGACCAAGCGATCGAATGGGCATCGATACCCAAATACTCCTTTCGAGCCAACGCCGACGAACCCACCTTGCTCGCCAACCACAACACGCTCATCAAGTCGACAATTGGGGTCGATGGTATGAAAACTGGATACACGAAACACGCGGGCTTCTGCATCACCGCGACCTGCCTGCGCAACGACCGACGCCTAATCGCCGTCACCACCGGATTCACCAGCAGCAAACGCAGAGACGAATTCACCCGCGACCTCCTCGACTGGGGATATACGCTCCCTTAAGAGAGCGATGCAACTGCATATCGCGCGTTAGCAAAACTGAAAACCACCCCTACAATCCTCAACCCAATCATCATGCTACCGCGAAGCGGTATCTTGCAGCGACGCAGGAGCGTATCCTGTTGAAAAACCAATTCTACTTCGACCTCAATCCGGTAGCTCAGTCGCTAAGATATTGCGGATATCGATGCTCATTTCACGCTTAGGGTGAACCTGGATTCCAATTGGACCTTCGGGAATAATCGTCTCGGACTCGTAGGTCATGATCTCCTTGCCATTTAACCAAGTTGTGTAACTCGAGCCGACGACCTCAATTTTCAACGTATTCCAACCTGTCAAATCAAGCGCGTCCTTAGCGGTCTCGACTTGAATAGGATAGCCCTTCTGAGCGGGAATGTAAGGCAATGCGGTCATGTCTCGCTTCAAACTTCCGGATTCACCTATTTGTATTTGCTCTTTGGAGTCACGCAAAAAGATCCCCGAATCGATACGACCTTCGCCAAACTTGAAGTCCATTTGAACGATAAAATTCCGATAGGATTTTTCCGTTACGATAATATCCCCTTTCTGCTCCGGGTCATTCTTCGCATGCAGAATTCCATCCGAAACAGTCCAGCACGCCTCCAGCTCGGTTTTCCACCCAGTCAGGTCCTTGCCATTGAAAATCGGCGTAAGTTCCGGCCCGCTCGAGCAGGCAGCTAAAAGGAGGGCTAAGAGAGATAACGAAACGACTGATTTCATAATAAGAAAGGGTTGAAAGAAATATTCAAAACACAATTATCACAACAATAGCCACACGCTTCGAGAACATTCTCAAAGCCCTTAAGCTTCGAGCATTGGAAAACCACAAAAGGAAAACCTATTTCTCGCAACGCGATAACCTATTGGTTCCGCGCAGCGGGGATACAAAGTCTCCGCTCAGCGAGACCGTTGATAAAACTCCTCAACCAAATCAATTTTGGTCCACGCTCTCTATGTTCGCTTGTTGTTTCTTCGAACCAAATAGGTGTCCCTACGGGACAATATGTTTATCATCAACCTGTTCCCTACCCCATCAGGGCCTCGAGTCGCTTACCGTACTCTACGTAAACTCGATAACATTCGTCCCAGTTGATCACTTCACCTGGTTTGGCGTGGAAAACCGTCGCGACGTGCGGTTCGATTGCAACCCAACCGTCGTATCCATTATCGAATGCATCGGTCAGAATTTCCTTAACGCGAGCGAGACCATCCCCTGGCATCGTGTACTCAGGCTCTACATCGTCGCTTATCGGATTCTGACAATCCTTCACGTGAATGTGAATCACATGCTCGCGCACTGCTTTCCAGAATTCGAACGCATCTTGCCACGGAAAGGTTCCATCGGCCTGGGGTTTAGAACGATCGCGCTGAAAAACAGGGTTTCCCGTATCGAAGACCAATTTCAATCCCGGCACTTCCTCGACGAGGCGCAAGCTGTGCTCAGACGAAAAGCCTCCCCAGTTCATACAATTCTCGTGAACTGTCGTGAGTCCTGCATCCGCGAAACGCTTGACTATTTCACGAAGACGGCGAAACCGCTCAGTTTCGTTCTGATCTTCGCCCCAGGGATTTTGAGCATAGGACATGACACGAACCATCTTCGTACCCAATCGTTGCATACGAGGTATGCAGCGTTCGATTTCGCCCAGAGCAATTCCAAAATCCGAATCGATCGTTTTCCCCCAATTCGCGATAAGCGAACCGAGTTCAGGAATCACAATCCCGGCTTCGTCCAATTGATCAGCCGCCTTTTCGAAATCCGCTTCCGGCATCTCATGAATATTGCGATCACCAATCATGCGAGCCGAGATGGCGGTCCAGCCAAGTTCTTTCGTCGCTTTAATCTGCGCTTCTAAATCGCGTGATGCCTCGTCGGCAAATCCAGTCAGTTTCATAGTATCGTTCGGTATAGTGGTAAACGTGTAGACAATGGCTGTGTCGCAAATCCTCAATCGGATCAAGCCAAAGGTGAAATCCGTTTATCGTTAGGAGCGCATTTTTAAACTTCGCCCGGTAGGGCTTGCCTGTCCCCAAGCAGCCGCGCACAGGCATAATCATTCAACGGTTCGTTGGGACGACAAACCCTACCATTTTGCAAAATGCGAATCAAGGAGCCCACATGCACCGCATCAAAAGAGATCCTCAGCGCTGCGCTTTGCAGCGGTTTAGGGACAAACAGCCCTACCGCTTATCGATCAAAAGCCCGGATCGCCTTGACCACTTCCACAGCCAATGCCTCGTAGCCTGTTTCCGTGAAATGTACGTTGTCAGGTCTCTGCAAGGCCTCCATTTGCGGAGCAACCAAAACATGGAGATCGTTCACCGAGATGCCTTCCTTTTTCATGATGGCCAGCGCTGCTCGATTATATTTTTTAGGCATACCTGACGAGCGGAGCGGCTTTCTGACTGTATCCGGATAAGGAGTGGTAGTCGCGAAGACTAACTTAGCGCCAGATGCCTTTAGCCGTTCGACGATCTCTGCCAGGTTCTTTCGATACTGCTTTACAACCGCCTGCTGCGGATCATTGGGATCGTTACTATTCTTTCCCGTATCCGGTTTCACATGCTTGATGTCATGCAGGCCAAAGTTGAAGTGAATAATATCCCAGCGTTCTTCACCGATCCACTTGTCGATATACCGTTTTCCATTAGTGGTCCCCTGACAGTTCTCAGGCTCGCCATTCGCATCGAAAGGCCGCGTCACCATCGCTTCGCCTTTCATCATCTCCTGAACGAAGGGCAAATAGCCGATCGAAATTGAATCCCCGATTATCAGTACCTTAGGCATTTCGTTCGAAGCTTCCATCATTACGACTCCCGCTAGTAACGCGAAACCCGCGACCGACATTTTCAATCTGAATATACATTTCATTCACTTTATTCTAAAAAACTCAGTTTACCTACGAATCACTCGAATTAGCGCGAATCGATACACTATTTAGGGTCGAATATTATTAATAAATCCTAGATTTGCGATATTGCTACGCCATTTACGCTTCGCTTCGTCTTGGGAAACCCAACAGCCTTACTCTACACATTGCCCTTGCGCATTTCCTCTACGGCGTGATTTGCCGCTCTCGCAGTCAAGGCCATGTAAGTGAGCGATGGGTTTTGCGTAGAGGTTGACGTCATGCACGCGCCATCTGTAACGAAAACGTTCTTACAGGCATGCAACTGATTCCACTTGTTGAGCAATGACGTCTTCGGATCCTTGCCCATACGGATTCCGCCCATCTCATGAATATCGAGACCGGGAGCTTGTTTCGCATGGGTCTTCTTTATATTCCTAAATCCTGCAGCTTCGAACATCGCCTCCAGCTGCTCCAATGAATCGGCTTCCATTTTTCGATCGTTCTCATCGTAAGCGATATCAATCTTAAGCAACGGCATTCCCCAAGCATCCGTTCGCTCAGAGTCTAGGCTCACAGAATTGCTTTCCTTCGGAATGGTCTCGCCCATCATGTAAGCGTCAACGCTCCATCCTCCCAATTTGGGATTCAATAGGCTCTCCTTCAGTTCCTCGCCGGTTCCCGACTTATCGCTCCACGTTCCTCGGTTAGCGGAAAAGCTAGTGGCATAACCTCTCAAGAAATCCGTTTCCTGTTTGAACACATTTCGGAAACGCGGGATGTAGGTCGAACCAGGGCGACTACCGAAGACTGCGAATTCCTCTAACCCATCGAACTTCGCCCTAATCTTCGTGTTGTAATTATGGAACGCGGCAAACTTACCCATCAGTCCATTGTCATTGCCTAGACCATTCGGGAAGCGACTCGATTTCGAGTTTAATAGAATCAAATTCGAATTATAAGCGGAGGCATTAACGAAAACGATCTTGGCGTAGTACTCGACCGATTTCTTTGTATTCGAATCTATAACACGCACTCCCGTCGCTTTCCCCTGCTTCTCGTCAAAGATGAGAGAGTGCACCACGGAATCGGGTCGCAGAGTTAGGTTCCCGGTTTTCTCCGCCCATGGTAATGTAGAGCTATTGCTGCTGAAGTAACCTCCGAATGGGCAGCCCCGCCGACAGAGTTTTCGGCTCATGCACTGCGAACGGCCTTGCTTAATTTGCTCCGGTCCTGCATTCGAAAGATTCGCGTAACGAGAAGCGATCAGGTGACGCCCCTGGAATTTTTCCGCCAACGTTTCCTTAAAATGATCTTCGAGAGCGTTGAGCGGATACGGTGGTAAAAATTCGCCGTCCGGCAATTCCGCCAAACCATCTCGATTACCCGAGATGCCTGCAAATTTCTCCACGTGACTGTACCAAGGCTCGATGTCCTTGTAACGGATCGGCCAATCGACCGCATATCCATCGCGAGCCGGACCGTCGAAATCGTATTCGCTCCAGCGTTGCGTCTGCCGCGCCCAGATCAACGACTTCCCCCCGACCTGATACCCACGTATCCAATCGAACGGTTTTTCCTGCACGTACGGGTGCTCGGCATCCTTCACGAAAAAGTGATCCGAATCTTCCTGCCACGCTCCTGCTCGACTTAAGATCGGATTAGCTTCGCGCGCCTTCCGAGTAATCTCGTTTCGATGCTCGAATTCGTAAGGCATCTTATTCGTTGTGGGATAGTCGACAATATGCTTCACGTCGCGCCCACGCTCCAAAACCAAAGTCTTCAGCCCTTTTTCGGTCAGCTCCTTCGCTGCCCAGCCTCCGCTGATACCGGACCCGATGACAATCGCGTCGTAGCTGCGCTTTTTTACGCTGTCTATATTCGTATTAGCCATCTCTATTAGCTTTTGAAGTTACTCGCAGGATAGTACCCGTCATAAGGATCCGGAATCATCTTATGCGGCAGCAAGTCAGTCATCACGTATTGGGAAACCAAATATCCTTGAATCGCTCGATTTTTCACGAGCGTATTGAATGCTGCCAATTCAGTCGAAACCTCCTTCTTACGATTGAGACTTTCAAGCAGCTTTTTCCGCTGAGAGGGCTTACAGGCGACGAACCTATTTCCAAATTGCTTTTTCGCCAGATCGTCCACCGAAGCGAAGCCACTCACGAGTAGTTTCTGGTCTTTCGCTCCATGGCAGTCGTCGATCATCTTCAAGACGAATAGGTGGACCTTTAATTCTTGGGCGCCCGGCGTATCCGTCGCCGGAATCAGCGTCTCTACAAACTCCGCCAAGAAAGCCTCTTGATCGGCATCGATATTCAGCGCATCCAAGCTAATAGACGCGCCATTCGCTCCTCGCAATGATGCCGGTAGCAAAACCGCCCCACTGGCGATTAGAAGCATGTTTCGCAACGCTGACCTTCTTTCCATAAATCAAAAAATACCCAAATAACCCCAGGAGAGTCGAGCCAATCATCATGCGAATTTTGCTTGGGATTCCGAACGAAGCGTCGATTCTCGGACGACCGCGATTCTTAAGCGTCCTACATGCGAATTCCCTATCGTAGGACCGGAGCTCTTGACTTGGCGCTGCCTTGGCGAAGAAAACGGGTAGGGCTGCTTGTCCCCCAAGCAGCCGTGGAAGTCGCATTGACCGATTCGGTTGCCAAGGGACTGGCAACCCTACCATTCGGCAGAAATAAACGCAGCCACTGTAGGGTCGGCACTCGCGCCGTGCCGCGAATGAAGATCAAACCCGAACGAGGCGTCATAGAGCAAGCCCCAGCCCCAGCCCTACATTCAACGAAACCCAAACCCATCTGACTATCCCGAAGGCAAACTACGAATATCCTGGAACTTCAGCAACTCTCCAGATTGGCTACTTGCTTCCAATCCGAATCAACGATGATCACAGCAGAAGAAGCTCTCGACCGACTCCAAGCAGGAAATAAACGATTTGCCTCCGGAAACCACGAAATCGCATTACTAGACACTAAAAAGCGCAGAGCCGCGCTTACTGAAGGCCAAGAACCCTTCGCCATCATTCTTGGCTGCTCCGATTCGCGCGTTCCCGCCGAAATCGTATTCGACCAAGGGCTAGGCGATCTATTCGTCATTCGGGTCGCAGGCAACATCGTCGCCCCTTCCCAAATTGGAAGCATCGAATTCGCCGTTGAACAATTCGGAACGCCGCTCGTAATCGTACTGGGGCATTCCAACTGCGGAGCGATCTCAGCCACGCTCGATAGCCTAGAGAACCCAAGCGAACATCAACAGTCCAATCTGTATTCGATAGTCAACCGCGTTCGCCCTTCCCTGGAACCGCTCCTCGCAACCAATCTTCGGAACGATCGAAAAGCGCTTCTAAAGCAAGCCGTTCGGGCCAATATTCGAGCCTCCGCGAACCATATCCGACATAGCTCTCCAGTCCTCGAACAGCACCATCAAAACGGCAAATTGCTAGTCGTCGGAGCCAAGTATTCACTGGAAACCGGAGTCGTCGATTTCTTCGACGGAATGCCCACTTAATTCGAGACGAGTTACTCTCTTCTGGTATATACCTCGAAGCTTGCTTCGTTGCTAATTTTGGTAGGGACCGATCTCCGAGCGGCCACTGAACGATGTAATCATTCAGAACCTTCAGCAATAATGGCCGCTCGGAGATCGGCCGCTACCTTTTGAACACCTCGGGGCTTGCCTCGGAAATCCTTTACTCGTAAGTCTTCTGTACTCCCCTATCTTTGGGATCGGGAGCGGTAAACGAGAGTCCTTCCGGACGAGCGGTCGCATCGGCGATACGTCCATCCAGCAGCTTCACTAGTTTAGCCAGATCTTTCCGGTATTCCGGATTCTTGGCCAAGTTCACCAATTCCTCGGGATCGTTTCGCTGATCGTATAGCTCGAGATTATCGGGAGATCCTTCTTTCCACTTAGTAATCCGAAAATCCCTCGTCCGTAATGTGTATCCGTTTATCAATTGCGTAAACGAATTTGATCGTGGCGCTTTTGAAACATTTTGCAGAACAGGTCTAAGGCTCACGCCTTTCACGTATTCGGGCGGTTTCGGCAAACCGGCTAAATCGCTTAACGTCCGATAGAAATCAATCATTTCAGCAAATGACTGAGATCGCTTTCCAACTTCCTTCATTCCCGGTGCCGACAAGATCAATGGTACGCGATCCGCGTTTTCGAAAAGCGTATTTTTCTGAAAGTGCCCATGTTCTCCCATGTGGTAACCATGGTCCGAACTAAACAGCACGATCGTGTCATCGCGCAATCCAAGCTCATTAAGAGAATCAAGCAGACGCCCAATTTGAGCATCGACGAACGATATCGTCGCATAATACGCGTGCATAGCCTTCCGAGCAGTCTCCTCTGGAAGATCGATTTGAAGCTTAAAAGCGGTGACGGTCTTCTTAGCGGGACCTGGCAGCGTATCCAAATAACCCTCCGGAATAGTTGGAACCGTTATTTGGCTCGAATCATAGAGATCGAAATATTTTTTCGGAGCCACGTATGGCGTGTGCGGTTTGTAGAAACCGACCGCCAAGAAAAACGGCGTATCGTTATCAGCATATTGCTTCAGCAGCCCAATCGATTCTGTCGCCACTTTGCCATCGGTTTGCTCCTCGTCCGTCCCCTCAGCGGCAAGCCAACTTAAACTCGCTCCAAAAGAACCCGGCCTCAGCGAGAATATTTTGTCCTCTTCGTCCTTATCCCGGCCTCGAGGATTGATCTTCGTATTCCACGATGCCGGATCGTCATGCCCATCCGTGCCAACGCCTTTCGGATTATCGTAGTGGTAGATTTTTCCAACTCGGGCGGCCGTGTATCCGCTGCGCATAAAATGCTGCGAAAGCGTTACCGCGTCGGGAACGTAATTTCGGAATAGCCGACGCAATACCGTCACTCCATTTTGCTCTGGATACAATCCCGTCATAAAACTCGCCCGAGACGGTCCGCAAACCGGATAGTTGCAATACGCATTCTCGAACAACACGCCTTGGCTGGCTAGGCGGTCGATATTGGGCGATTTGACGAGCGGATGCCCATAGCTCCCCAGGTCGCAATTCAAGTCATCCGTCATAATGAACAGGACGTTCGGCTTCTCGCTGGCGAAAGCGAAAGCTCCCAGGGCAATTTTTAGGAAAAGTCCAATTTTTAGTAATTTCATCATATTTACAGGGTTTAAGCTCCGAAGGTACAATTTGGACAGCGAATCAATTTGCACGCAAGCGAGCAGGCACCCATTCGAATCAACCCAAAGCCTTTCACCTCGATTTTTACGGGATCAAATACTTATCGCTTGCAAGCCTAACCAAACAGTTCGATAGGTTTCGGAAAAATCGGGTGATACGCCAAGATGTCCGTCCAATCGAATACACCATCCAAACTTCGGAGCAATATGCGACTCTCTGTCATCGAGGGAATCGTCGCCATGCCACTAGTCTTCATGACCATGCCCGGCAACTTTCTCCTTGCGAGCCTCGCCACCGACTTGCTGCAAGTTTCCGAGGGTAGCTACGGGATCATCGCCTCACTCCCTGCTTGGTGTAATATTATCCAACTTTTCGCGATGCCAGTCATGACGCGCAAGTCTTCGCAAAAGACGATCTGTCTAGCGTTTTCATGGGTGCATCTTCTTTGCTGGGCTCTGCTCGCGACCATCCTACCCTACATCCCTCACGACGGCAGCTGGCCTGCGGTTGTATTCATGATCTCACTCTTCGGAGCATCTAGCTTCGCATTTGCAATCATCAATATTAGTTGGACTTCTTGGGTTCAGGAATGGCTCCCTAAATGGTCACGAGGCAAATACCTCGGAAGGCGAAACCGCATTCTTCAATTTAGTTCCGTACTCTTCCTCATCGCTGCGAGCCAAACCATCAAAGCTTTTACCGGAGGGGACCTAACCCTTGGGTTCCAGTGGATCATTGCCTCCGGAATCGTCCTAAGAGCGATCTCAATCGTCCTGCAGCAACGAATCTACTCGAACGAAATTGGCTCCCAAGATCGAAGCGGAAGCATGCTTTCGAAATTTAAGATAATCCGAAGCCACCGCTCCTTTTTCCGTTTCATTCTCTTTGGAGCCGCCTTCGGCTTCACCGCCAATTTCATGGGACCGTTTTTTCCGGTATTCATGATGAAAGCCCTCGGCATGGCAACCAACGAAGTGGGCTACGCCGTAATGACCGCTACGATAACCGGGGCCCTCGCTATGCCTATCTGGGGCAAGCTCATCGATAAACATGGATGCCGACCAAGCCTAATCATCGCCCTCTCTTGCTGGATGACCAACGGTTACCTTTTCTTCGGAACATCGCCCGAATCTCACTGGCTCGTGTATTTGATTTTCGCTACAGGCGGTATCTTCGGAGCCGGCTTTCTTTTCGGGTCCTTCGTGATGCTACTCAAGCTCGTCCCTAAAGAAGCCAAAACCGCATCCATCAGTCTAAACCTCGCGACCACCTCTCTCGCCGGCGCGTTGTCTCCAATCGCGGGTGGATTTATCATCGAATGGGCAGAACGGCATAACGACAGCTTCCTAAACGTCTTCCATGCGCTTTCCGGAATTCACCACAGCCTTGTACTGCTCACCGTTTTGATTCTCTTCACGATCGACGAACCCAAGTCATCTTCCATTCGTCAGGCAGTCGGTTCTATGCGGGCTCTTAGACAGGCTGGCGCAGCGCTCGGTTTGTCCTATTTGATGAACTACAGTTTCATCAAACGGAGAAAAGATGACGAGCATCCCTAACGCATACTCTCCCAGCTAGCGCAATGGTAGGGCAACGACGTCCCGGCGTGCCGCTCAAGTGAATATCTGCGCCCTTTGTTTGCCACCCCGGGGCAAGCCCTCGA
>TARA_B110000037_G_scaffold155558_1_pt1 | contig 14865 bp, 14 predicted proteins | sample TARA_B110000037 | Tara Oceans TARA_B110000037 (sample SAMEA4397196) | marine metagenome | biome: Polar Biome; feature: [MIX] marine epipelagic wind mixed layer (ENVO:01000061); material: water (ENVO:00002006), including particulate matter (ENVO:01000060) such as... | depth 10-100 m
GGTTTATTTTTTTTTATTGATTCTGCCATTTTAAGATTTTTAGCTCTTATAAAAATACTTGAACCTGTTCCAGACATTTTAGCATTCCCAAAACATCTCAGCCACTTTAAAAGGTTAGCCATTTTCACATATTTCTTTATAACTGTTTTCTCAAGATCATTTTCTACAAAATCATGATTAATAGCATTATAAGAGGACGCTATTTTCAACGGAATTGGGGAATTTGTCAATTTAAAACCACTAAAAATTGTTTTTGTATTGATGCTCAAATTCGGCACTATAACAACATAAGTGGAATTAGTTATCTTAATATCATTTAAGAGCTCTCCAATACCTTCAACCCATGCATTTTTTCCGTTAATAAAAAAAGGTATATCGGCACCTAATCTTAGACCATGTTTTATTAGATCAATTTTGCTCATGTTAATTTTTCCTAATTTATTAATAGCCATTATAACTGTTGCAGCATTTGAGCTTCCACCCCCAAGGCCAGCCCCTATAGGAATATTTTTATTTATAACAATATCAGCACCAAGCTGACGATCTATTAACATCAACTGTGCAGCTTTGAATGTAAGATCATTTTCAGGTTTAATTAGTAAGGAGGAGTTTTTAATATTTATTTGCTTATCTTTTTCCCTAAGCTTGATAAAAATATCATCATGTAAATCAATTAATTGGAATACACTTTGAATATTGTGATATCCATCTTTTCTTTTATTGATAACTTTAAGAAATAAGTTTAATTTAGCTGGCGCTGAGAATCTGGTATAGCCAGAAGCTTCTAGTTTTTGAATGTTCGTCATAAAACCCAATCTGAAATAAATATCTTTAGGTTAATATTATTTTTTTCAAATTCAATTGTATTCGGCAACATTTGATCTCTTATAATTTTACTTCCTTCATAATAAATATTCCAATTCTTATATTTTATTGAAATATTATTTTTTTTGGCTAGTTGTTTTGGCGGGTTTACAATAAATTCTTTTAGTAAGAAAATATTTTCTTTCTTACTAAAAATTTTGGACATTAATTTTTCAGAATCTTCATTATTATTTTTAGAAAATTTTAAAGTAACTTTTTTATCTGGCTCTAATAAAATAATTTCTAGAATTTTAGTATTAAAAGGATTTAATATATGAATAGTATCTTTATTATTTTTAAAATCCCATAAAATTTTACCAGTTTGCCCTTTATTATTTACAAAGAGAGATAATTTTCCTTTAAGTTTAAATTTATTAGTATTCTTTATGGGCAGGGCATTTTTGTATTCTTCGTAAGATATAATTTCACTATCTTTTTTTAAGAAGGGGAGCGAGCAACCTGCAAGAAATAAAATAAATAGAGTAACTAAAGTTATTCTCATATATTAAGTATTATTTAAATCGATTAGTAGTTTCTATTAAAACAGTGTTGCTTGGATGTCGATTAAGAGAGTCTTTCCATACATTTTTAGCCTCTTCTTTTTTGCCTTGAACCCAGAGAATCTCTCCTAAATGAGCTGCAATTTCTGGATCTTTATTTATTGCATAAGCTTTTTTTATAAATTGTTTAGCAATATCCAAGTTACCCAATTTAAAATGTATCCACCCCATACTGTCCATAATATAATGATTATTAGGCTCATAAGATAAGGCAATTTCAATATACCGTTTTGCTTCAGGTAACTTGATACCCCTGTCTGCATATGAGTAACCAAGTGCATTATATGCTGTTGCATAATCGGGCTTTAGCTTGATGGCTGCTAAAAGATGTTGCTCCATTAGTAATGTGTTACCCATTTTTTCAAAAAGCATTGCATAGTCAAACTTAAATTCAGGAGAATCTTTAAATTCTTCTTCTTCTGTCTTCATTAAATCATAAACATCTTGAGTTCTATCTTCAGTTAATAGGAGTGATGCTTTATTACGAAGAATAATGAGTTTCTCATTAAATGAAAGACGTTCTTTCTTAAGCTTATTTAGCATTTGAATTGCTGAATCAACTGACTTATATTTTGCAATATATTTTGCCATTAATACTCTAGAGTCAATGTAATATTTATTATTAACACTAGTTATTTTATTTAGCCAGGTTGCAGTTTCATCAAAATCGCCTCTATCATCATAAATACCAGATAGATAAATATAAATCTGAGCAGGATCAGGGTAATTTCGAGATAGACTCTGCATAAAATATTTTTCAGCAAGTATATTATCACCCAATTCAATAGCCAATAATGCAACTGTAAGGCTAATCTCTGGGGAAGCTAGAGAACTATTAACTAGTTTTAAAAATTGTTTTTTTGCAGCATCATATTTTTTTAAGTTAGTTAAGGCTTTTGCATATTCCAGTCTAACTTCATTTGATTCGGGGTTCTTCCTTAAGAAGTCTTGATAAAAAGCTAAAGCCTTCTCGGGCCATTCTTGTCCAATAATATACCCTCGAAATAGCGCGGCTGTTTCCCATTTAGAATTTATAGAGTCAATTTTATCTAATTCTTCGATAGCCATTTTTTTATTTCCTGCAGCAAAAGCTGCATGGGCAATTGCAAATCTTGCTTCTGGAATATCTAAGTATGGTTTACTAATATCCAAAATAAATCTAAGTGCATTTTTTTTGTTTTCTACTTGCGATAAAATTTTATTTAGATATAAAAAACCGTCTGCTCTCGTTTTGCCTTCTTTTTCTAAAATTATTTTGATAAGTGGCCTTGCCTTTGCTAGGTTGCCACTCGTAATAAATAATTCAGCTAGAATTTTCTTCGGCTCGATTGACACCTTATCGAGCTTTTGCCAAATATTTGCAGCATCCATTGCTAACCTTCCATTTCTTGCAGAGCCAGCAATTCTAGTCGCACGTTCTGCCAAGGGAATATTCTTAGTTAGCTTTGCTAAATCAAGGTAAATATGTCCTGCTGTATTAATATCACCGCGCTGCGTAGCAATTTCAGCTAATAAAAATTTGTAAACAAATTCAGCATTAGTTTTTGTAATTTGAGGTGGATTATTCTCGTTAAATACTTCATCACCTTTGTTCAATTTAACTGCATCATTAGCATGAGAAAAAGAACTAATACCCATGATATTAATAGTTAATAGTGTTGAAATAATAATTTTCTTAGTGGTATTTTTTATCATATTTTTAACTTTAATTTTTTAATCAGATGTTCGATAAGTTTAAACTAAAAATCTTTCTCTTAATATAGGTTTAAAAGACTTTGGAAATTGAATATAATTCAGTTTCATTTAATTATATCGAAACTTTTTTTTTCATATAAACTCATACATTCTTAATTAATGGAAAAAGTAAATGGCCGAAGCTACACTTAATGCATTTGACTTATCGAGGCAGTTTGGGAGTAATTATGCCGTTAAAGATGTCTCTTTCCACCTAAATAAAGGAGAGGTGCTAGGTTTTCTTGGCCCAAATGGCGCAGGAAAGTCAACAACCATGAGAATGCTGACAGGTAATTTAGCACCTTCGCAGGGTAGAGTAAAGATTTGTGGTATTGATATAATGGAACGTCCAAAAGAAGCAAAGGCTTTAATTGGTTATTTACCTGAAATTCGACCTTTATATAAAGAATTTACAGTTAATGAGTTTTTAAGTATTGCTGCTCGCTTTCATAAAGTAAAATCTTCTTTTGTTCATAAAGCTGTGGAATCTGCAAAAGATAAATGTGGTTTAGCACACATGAGCAATCGTTTGATTGAAAACCTGTCTAATGGTTATCAACAAAGAGTTGGTATTGCTCAAGCCATTATCCATAATCCTGAAATTGTTATATTGGATGAACCAACTGTTGGATTAGACCCAATACAGATAAGAGAAATCAGAAAGTTAATCAAGGAGATTGGAAAGAAACATAGCGTCATTCTTTCTACTCATATTTTGCCCGAAGTTGAAATGGTTTGTGATCGAGTACAGATTATTGACAAAGGTAATCTTGTATTTCATGGATCAATAGAAGATTTAAAGCAACATCGCCTTGGTAACAAACTCCTAATTGGTTTTTCAAAGCCACCGACCTTGACTAAGCTTAAAGCCATCAAGGGGGTTGAAGGGGTTGAAAAGGCAGAGCAGGGAATGTTTATAATAAAATTTAAAGACAAGTATTTGCCAGCAGAAGAAATTGTTTACTTAGCATCCAAAGAGAATTGGGGCCTTTATCATATAGCTCCTCACGTTACTAGCTTGGAAGATATCTTTGTACAATTAACGCAAGTTCAAAATTTAGATAACCAAACTAACAAGGTCGAAAAAATTTAATTATGATAATAAATATTGCCAGAAAAGAATTAAAAAGCCTATTTGCTTCTCCTATGGGGTGGATAATTTTAGCTTTATTGATGCTAGCTTTTGGGAGTTTTTACTTGCAGGGGGTTAATAACTATTTTGAAGTAATGTCAGGCTCAATTAGACCAGCTGAAAGAGTTGGGGTAACAATATTTGTTGGACAAACAGTTTATGGTATTGCATCATTTTTAATGCTTTTCGCAGTCCCTCTCCTATCAATGGGTTTGATTAGTGGGGAGAGGAAAAGCCAAACATTAACTTTTTTATTTAGTGCTCCTATTTCATTAACTGAGATCGTCGTTGGGAAATTTTTAGGGCTAATTATTTTTTTAAGCATTCTAGTCGGATACATTCTCTTGATGCTTTCAACATTAAATATATGGTCAGATATTGATTTTGGTTATTTACTTTCTAATTCTTTAGGATTGATTCTATTGGCAGCCAGCTTCGCTGCTTTAGGAATTTATTTTTCCTCTTTGACTAGCCAGCCTATTGTTGCAGCAATCTTAAGCTTTATCGCTTTATTCGCGTTAATGGGATTAGATAAGTTCTTTGGAAGCCAGCCTAATCATTGGTTTGGCTATATTTCTCTTATGAAGCATTTCCAATCTTTTTCAAGAGGAATAATAGACAGTAAAGATATTATTTACTTTATTCTGTTTATTACAACCTTCTTGGTTTTAACTATTAGACGCTTAGATTCAGATAGGTTAAGGGGGTAGTATTTGTGAAAAATAACTCAAAACTTAAATTACAAATTTTAATTCAAAATTGGTTTTTCGTTTTGCTTTTTGTGGTTCTGGTAATTTTATTTGGCTATTTATCAAATCAATTTGTTTTAACAAAAGACGTGACACAAGCAAATCGAAATACACTTACACAAGGAAGTATTGAAGTTTTACAGAATATGCCTAATCCTATTAATTTAACCGTCTTTGCAACAAAAGATGATGTTAATAATGGCGATACTTTTAGGCAGGGAATTATAAATTTCATTTCTCGTTACCAAAGAACAAAGAGTGACATAAGTGTGAAATTTATAAGCCCTGTGGAAGAGCCAAAAATTGCCCAAGAGATGGGAATCAGATCTGATGGCGAAGTCATTGTTGAGTATAATAAAAGATCAGAACACATTTCACCCCCATTTGCAGAGCAAGATTTAACAAACCTATTGGTTAGATTAACGAGAACAAATGAACAGCCCATTATGTACCTAGATGGCCACGGAGAAAAAAATCTATTAGGTGTGAAAAATAATGATTTAGGGGAGTTCGGGAAACAATTAGAAAAAAAAGGATTTAAATTTTCAAATCCAGACTTAACAGTTCAAAATGAAGTTCCCAAAGAAGGTGGTTTATTGGTAATTGCTAGTCCTCAGGTTAATGTCAGCAAAGTGGAGGCGAATAAAATTGTTAAATATTTGCAAAATGGAGGAAATATTCTTTGGTTGTTAGACGATGACAATCTTAAGGGACTCGAAAATGTTGCTGAATATTTAGGCTTAAAAGTCTCAAAGGGCAAGGTGATAGATCCTTCTTCTTCACAATTTGGAGCCAATGAAAACGTTTCTTTTGCAACTTTCTATGGCGATCACCCCATAACAAATAATTTTATGCTTAGAACATTATATTCAGGGGCACATGAAGTATCTGCTAGAGGTACATTTGAGAATGGTTGGGAGGTAAGTAAGTTGATTGAAGTTGCTGGAAATGGTTGGCTTGCTGGCGATGGAAAAATTGAAACACAGAAATTAATTTTTGATAAAAAGACAGATAAAAAAGGCCCAATTAATATTGGAATAGCTTTTAGTAGAAAATTTGAAGAAAAAGGACAAAGAGCGATTGTTGTTGGCAATGCTTCTTTCTTATCAAATAGCTTTATTACTTCAGGTGGTAACTTAGACCTTGGGATTAATATGATTAATTGGCTAGCTGGAGACGATCAATTAATTTCAATTCAACCTATGCCGCTTAAGGATGTAAATGTAACAATTCCAAACGATAGCCGATCTGTTTTTCTTGCATGGACTATTTTTCATAGTTTTCAATATGGTATACCGGGGGCGCTATTTATTGCAGGTTTTGCTATTTGGTTTAGAAGGCGAAAAGCATAGTAGATATGAAAAGTAGATGGTTAACAAATATTGGAATGTTGGTTATAGTTTTAATAACCTCGCTATATTCATGGACAATTTTTCAAAAAGAGCCTGTTGAGTCAGTTAAATTTGAATTAACTAAATTTAAATTATCAGACTTTGATGAGGTAAAGATAGATTTCCCTTCAAAGATAAGTACTCATTTTAAAATAATTGATGACCATTGGAGAATGCTATCTCCTCATAAAGCTAGAGCAGATGAACTTTATGTTTATAGGATACTTTCTATACTTGCAACTTCTAGTTTGGAAAAATTGAGTGCAAACGATTTATCAAAGTATGGATTAGACCAACCAAATTTAAAAATAACTTTTTTAGGGAATAATCTCAAAGAGGTAATTTTATTTGGAACCTATAATCCTATAAATGAATATCAATATGTTCTTTATAAAAACAATGTTTTTCTTATTAGCGGAGGATTTTCTGAGACCGCATCTTATATGCCAGTCGAGTTAATAGAAAAGAGCCCTATTGCAAAATCTGAAATTATAAAGAGTTTTGATTTTTCAAGACTTGAGCAGTGGCAAGACGCACGCCTGAAATTAAATTATAGCAATAGTATTTGGAGTGTTACAGGCAAAGACCTCTCAATAGTCCAATTTGATGTCAATGAATGGTATGAAATGACATGGAAAAATATTCCAGCAAAGTCTGTTGAGCCTTATGAAATCGATCAAAGAGTAGGTTATAAAAGTTTTGATGTTTTGCTCAATAATAAGAAGATAACTTTTTATAGGATTCAAGAATCTCCTGAACTACTTTTATTTAGAAAGGATGAAGGTTTGTTATACCACTTTCCTAGCGATTTAGGCTTCACAATGCTTAATCCTCACGTGCAACAAAAAGAAGAAAAGTAGTGCCAGAACTCCCAGAGGTTGAAGTCACACGTCTTGGATTGAAACCACTCTTAAAGCTTAATGTTGGAAAGGTAATAATTAGAAATTATTCACTACGATGGCCAATTAACTCACTATTACCTGAATTATTAAAAAATCAAATGCTTTTAGACCTTAATAGAAGAGGGAAATACATTCTTGCTAGGTTTGCTAGTGGAACTCTAATAATACACCTTGGGATGTCAGGCAGATTATGTATTACATCTCCTGACGAGGTTATAAATAAACACGATCATGTAGACATTCAATTTAAGGAAAATAATTTAATTTTAAGGTATTGTGACCCTAGAAGGTTTGGCTCAATTTTATGGACAGAAGATGACCCCTATGAACATAAACTTATTAAAAATTTAGGGCCAGAACCACTCAATGAAGAGTTTGATGCTAAATATCTCTTTAGTAGATTAAGAAATAAAAAACAGTGTATAAAAAGTACGATTATGGATAGCCATATAGTTGTTGGGGTTGGTAATATTTATGCAAGCGAGGCTCTTCATTATGCAAGAATTAGGCCTCATCGAGTATCAAAAAAAGTGACAATGAAAGAGGTTGTAAGCTTAGTTGAATCAATAAAAAATGTAATTAAAGAGGCAATCATAAAGGGTGGGAGTACCATGAATGATTTTTTTGATGTAAATGGTAAAAATGGCTACTTTCAGAACGAACATAAAGTCTATGGAAGGGAGAATGAGCCATGCCTTCAATGTCAATTTCCAATAATTCAATTAAAGTTGGGGCAACGTTCAAGTTTTTTTTGTAAAAAATGTCAAAGATAAATTTTCTATAAAAAATAGTTACAGATTATTAAAATAAATAACACTATAAAGAGCATTAAAATAATTTTAAAAAAACTTTCGAATTTTTTTATTTCAGTTCGAATTTTTTTATTTTCACTTTCAAATACATTATGTTGCATGTGATTTTCATTTTTAAGATAAGTATGAATTAGTCTTGGAAGTTTCGGAGCAATGTTAACCCACTCAGGGAATTCTTTCTTGATTGATTTAATGAGACTTTTTGGACCATATTGCTCAGATAACCAATTTTCTAGAAAAGGCTGTGCAGTTTTCCAAAGGTCTAAATCTGGGTCTAAATCACGACCGAGCCCTTCAACATTTAAAAGAGTTTTTTGAAGCATAGTTAATTGAGGTTGTATTTCCATGTTAAATTGTCGGGATGTTTGAAATAATCTAATTAATAATTTACCAAAAGATATTTCTTTTAATGGCTTGTCAAATATTGGCTCACAAACTGAGCGAATGGCATTCTCAAAGTCATCAATCGAAGTTTCTTTTGGAACCCAACCTGATTCAATATGAGCTAAAGCAACATCGTGATAGTCTCTTTTAAAAAAAGCAGCAAAATTTCTTGCTAAATAATACTTATCTTGATCATTTAGCGACCCCATTATCCCAAAATCCATAGCAATGTATCTACCATCATTTGCTACCTGAATATTTCCAGGGTGCATGTCTGCATGAAAAAAACCATCCCTAAATACTTGAGTAAAGAATATTTCAACTCCGTCTTTAGCTAATTTTGGTATGTTAATTCTTTTTTTTATCAATTCACTAACTTTGCTAATAGGAGTTCCATACATCCTCTCCATTACCATTATTTTTTCATTACAGAAATCCCAATAAACCTCAGGAACAATTAAAAGTTTTTTATCTTTAAAATTTTCACCAAGATGGCTACAATGGGCTGCCTCTAAAAGTAAATTAAGTTCAGATTTGGTATGTTTTGCGAATTCTTCTACTACTTCTTGCGGCCTCAGCCTTTTACCATCTGACCAAATCAACTCCAATAACCATGCCAAAACTCTAAGTAATTTAATATCTTTATCAACTGCTTTTTTAATATTCGGCCTTAAAATTTTAACAGCTACTTCTTGGCCATTTAGTAATTCGGCAAAATGGACTTGTGCAACGGATGCACTTGCTATGGGCTCTTTTAAAAATTTTTTAAAAATTTTATTTATTGGTTTACCGTAAGATTTTTCTATTAAAGCATGTGCTTTTGAATAGCTGAATGGTGGAACTTGATCTTGAAGTTTTGCTAGTTCATTTGCTATATCTATAGGTATTAAATCTCTTCTAGTTGATAACATTTGGCCAAATTTGACAAAGATTGGGCCAAGCTGTTCAAGCGCCAACCTCAGTCTAAGTGCTCTATCTAGTTTTTTGAATTGTAAAACGCGAAATGGGAAAAGAAATAGCTGGAAAATAGAAATTATTTTTGAATTAAAGAAATCATCTAACCTATATTTGATTATTATGAATATAATTGTAAAGAATCTAAATATGCTCATAATTTATTTTTTTCAATTATTATTTTTATTTTTGCTTCAAGTCTTTCGGTATCATCAACAATCTTATCTACTTCCGAATTAAAAGTTTCAACATCTCTTTTTTTAGTTAAAATCTTATTTTCTTCTTGCCAGAACTCTAAAAGCCCCCCTGAAATATTACTTATGTTTTTTTTACTATTTGTCACAATTTTTTTCAAAATTTTAGTAGCTTGTATTGCAGGTAGATCGCCAATACATTTACTTAAATCTTCCTCCACATCCCATTCAATTTTTTTTAGAACCTGAGATACTTTATTAGCTAGCTCTAAATCACCCTCGATAGATATATTACCGTTATTTTTTTTTATAAGTTGGTTAATGAAATCATTAATTGATAGCTTGATGATGCAATCGAATTTTTCTGACTCTGATAGAGAATTGAGGAGACCATTCTTATCTACTTTTAAAATAAGTTTTAAATCGGAGATTTCAATTTTTATTATTTTATCTCTATGATCGATAAGATCACTTTGCATCCAATCATTTTGAGATAAAAGATGATTTAAGACAATTTTTTTTATTTTTTGTATCAAAATTTATATCCCTTATGGATTGCAACAATGCCTGCTGACAAATTCATAAAGCTAGTTTTTTCAAAACCTTGTGATTTCAAAAGTTTTAAAAGTTTATTTTGATCTGGGTGCATTCGAATAGATTCGACTAAGTATTTATAGCTTTCTTCATCTTTTGCAAATAATTTACCTAGCTTAGGGACTATTTTAAAAGAAAAAATATCATAAGCTTTACTTAATGGCTGCCATATTTTTGAAAATTCGAGTATTATTATTTTTCCTCCTGGAGAAATTACTCGATAGATTTCTTTTAAAGCTTTTTCTTTGTTGGTCATATTTCTTAGGCCAAAACCAATTGTTACGCAATCAAAATAATTATTTGGAAATGGCAACGATTCTGCGTCACAAAGAATTGAAGGGATAATTTTTCCATGGTTTATAAGCTTTTTTTTGCCTTCCTTTAACATTGCTAGATTTATGTCAGTGTGGAATATTTCAAAATCTTTATTTTTCTTTATAAGCTCTAGGGTAATATCACCTGTACCTGCTGCAATATCAAGTATTTTAGATTTAGATTTTAATGTAGTTGTTTCAATTAGTATTTTTTTCCATACGTGATGAAGACCCATAGACATTAAATTATTCATCAGATCATAATTTGTTGCTACAGAATCGAACACCCCCTTAACTTTTTTACCTTTTTCTGCTTTAGTGATGGCCTCATATCCAAAATGTTCTTCTTTTTTTTGATTCAAGTATTTTTCCTTTTTATCCCTTGTGCATCTAACTTACCAATGTATTCAAGCCAGAGTTGCTCGTAGTTTTTTGCTAAATGATGTAAATATTCCCATGAAAAAAGCCCAGTATCGTGCCCATCAGAAAACTTTATTTTAATTGCATAATTTCCAACAGGGTTTATCTCTATGATATTTATATCCTCTTTTCCAATCTGAAGCACTGCTTGATCTGGACTGTGACCCTGAACTTCTGCTGAGGGGGAGTAAACTCTCAGCATTTCACAAGATAATTTACATTCAGTATTGTCATCAAAAAGTATTTCTAAAAGTTTTGATTTTTGATGAAGTTTAATTTCTTTTGGGGTAGGTGTTGATGCCATTAGAATTTTAAGTTGTTGAAATGAAAAATTTTAACAGAAAAGTTAACTATTTGAGTTTTATGCTTTAGCTGATGTTATGAATATTTTAATTTTTTCCATTGCATTTTTTTCAATTTGCCTAATACGCTCTGCAGAAACTTTGTATTTTTTAGCAAGGTCATGAAGTGTGTCAGTCCTATTTTCCTTTAACCACCTTGCCTCAACAATTTCTCTACTTCTTAGGTCCAATTTCATAAGTGCATTCTGTAAGTTTTTTGTGGTATTTGATTCGGCTTCTGATTTTTCTATTGCTTCTGATGGCATTAGAGCCGTGTCTTTTAGGTAGGCTATAGGACGAAATTGTTCTTCTTCTGAATCATCATTTGAATAATCAATTGAGACCTCTTTTCCATTGAATCTAAATTCCATTTCACGTACTTCTTTTTCTTTTACATTTAGCTCTTTAGCAATTGACTGTATCTCTTCTAGACCAAGGGGTTGAAGTGTTGATTTAAGACTTCTAAGGTTAAAGAATAATTTTCTTTGTGCTTTAGTTGTTGCCATCTTAACCAAGCGCCAGTTTTTAACAACATACTCTTGTATTTCTGCCTTGATCCAGAAAATTGCATATGATACTAATCTTACACCACGATCTACATCAAATTTTTTCACAGCCTTCATTAGTCCAATATTACCCTCTTGAACCAAATCTGATTGTGGCAGACCATATCCGCTATATGATCTAGCAATCTTCATTACAAGTTTAAGATGTGAAAGAATAAGTTTTTTTGCAGCCTCTAAGTCATTGTTTTTTTTGAGGCGCATACCAAGTTCACGTTCTTCTTCTTCACTTAAGAATGGAATTTCTTGAATAGATTGTTGATACAAAGTAAAGCTATCAGCATTACTAAACGACGATAAAGATAAATAATTATTCATATTACGAAAAAGTTTCCTCTTAATAATATTTGATATTTTAGCACTCTTTGTTATAGAGTGCCAGTCTAAACTAAATTTTTGATTAAATACAAGGGTTTATTTAAGTATTTCTAATCTTTTTATAGATTGGTGGGTAGCAAAAAAAGATGCTAAACAACCAATTATCATAGCAATTAAAATAATACTTAAATTTTGTTGCCACACTAAATTTTTTAAAGTAAAGCCACCACCAAGCATTGCTTCTAGATTGACGGCAGCTTTATTAAATAGTTCAATAGTTAGTTTTAGGCTGGAAATGGTTATTAAACCTCCACCAGCACCATAAATTAGTCCTGTGTATATAAAAGGCCTTTGAATAAAACTATTAGTTGCACCTATAAGATTACTTACCTCTATTTCATCCTTATGAGTCAATGTTTGAAGGCGAATGGTATTGCCAATAACTACAATAAGAACAATAATCAATATTGTACCCAAGAAAGCCAAGCCAATTTTTAATAAATATAAGATGGACCTTAATTTTTTAACCCAGCCTGCATCGAAAAAAATATTTTCTACTCCATCCATATTTTTTAAACTATCTATAAGAGTATTTATTTCTTTTTCATTAAAGGTATTTAATGAAATAAAAAATGCATCAGGCAAAGGGTTCTCAGAGATACCTGTGTCTAAAGTATTTAGGTTTAATTTAGATTGCAATTTATCCCATGCGGTTAACTTACTCTCGTAATGAGTTTTTTTAATTATTAACGTTTTATCTAGGGCAGATTGAATAAAATCAATCTGATCTTGCTTAATTCTTTTTTCTAAAAAAAGACTTAACTCTGCGTCATACACAATATTATTTGAAATTTTAGAAATATTTTCTACTATTAACAAACCAGAACTTGGTAAAAATAAGGTAACCCCTATAACTATAAACATCATGAGAGATGAGCCAAGGTTTGAAAAAATTCTAACCAGAGCTCTATTAAATGCTTGAAAATGATTATGAAGGTAATTGAACATGATTTATTTCAGTTGTTAATTCTCCACCAATTAGGTGTAATTTTTTATGTTTAATAGGGGTGATTGGTAGTTCATGCGTTGAAATAATTACAGTTACACCAACCTGCTGAAAGCTATAAAAAATATTCATGATTTCATCAGCATATTCCCTATCTAAATTACCTGTCGGTTCATCAGCTATTAAGATAGAGGGGCGAGAAACTATAGCTCTTGCAATAGCAAGCCTTTGTTGCTCTCCTCCAGAAAGTGAGATTGGCATTATTTTTTCTTTATTCAGTAAACCAACTTTATCTAAAGCTGCCCTAACTCTTCGATTAATATCAATTCCCTCAATGTTATTTATAGCTAAAGGTAATGAAACATTCTCAAAGCAGTTTCTGTCATAAAGCAATTTATGATCTTGAAAAATCATACCAAAACGTCTTCGAAGATAAGGGATATCTTTAGCTTTAAGTTGAGATAAATTTTTATTATTAAAAATTATAGTCCCTGACGTAGGTTTTTCAACTGAAGAAATTAATTTAAGTAAAGTTGACTTTCCTGCACCTGATGGCCCTGTTACGAATACAAGTTCAGCAGGTAAAATTTCTAGTGTTATATCGCGCAAAGCATCCATATTTCCAGGATAACGTTTAAACACTTTTTCAAAATTTATCATTAAAACATTCCATCTACGTATTCTTTTGCATTAAATTCTCTAAGGTCATCTATTCCTTCTCCTACCCCAATAAACCTTACTGGAGTAGGGAGTTCTTTTGCAATTGCAGCTAAAATACCACCTTTTGCTGTTCCATCAAGTTTTGTCATTATAATGCCGGTAACACCCAATGCCTCATTAAATTTTTTGAGTTGAGTAATTGCATTTTGACCAGTATTGGCATCTAAAACTAACAGTATTTCTTGTGGAGCCTCTGCATGGCATTTGGTAATAACTCTCTTAATTTTTGTAATTTCATCAATTAAATTTTTTTGTGTAGGGAGCCTACCCGCAGTATCTGCAATAACAATATCGATATTTTTTGCCTTGGCAGAGTTTATGGCATCATAAATAACTGAGCTTGGGTCTGCAGTAGCATGTGAGATTACAGCAACATTATTTCTTTCTCCCCATACTGTGAGTTGTTCGGTTGCAGCAGCTCTATAAGTGTCGCCGGCTGCAATTAGAACTGATTTATTTTTATTTTGGAAAAATTTAGTAAGTTTGCCAATAGTTGTTGTTTTTCCTGTTCCATTTACCCCAACAACCATAATAACAAATGGTGAATTGCCATTAATTTCAAGGGTAGATTGTATTGGAATTAAAATTTCAGAAAGACAGTCTCTTAGAATGACTTTTAATTTTGTCTTATCTTTAACATTATCCTCTTTAACCTTTAGCCTAACTCGTTGAATTAACATTTCAGTTGCTTGAATTCCAACATCTGATGTGAGAAGAATTGTTTCAAGCTCTTCAAAAAAGGACTCATCAATTTTTTTATTATGAAATAATTCAGTAAGTTGAGTGCTTAAATTCTCTCTTGTTTTTGTTAGCCCTTCTTTTATTTTTTCTGTAAATGAGAAAAACCCTTTTTTTTCTTCTTTTTTAGGTTTAGCAACACTTACTTTAGGCTTCTTAGTTTTAACAGCAAGCT
>TARA_B110000037_G_scaffold222160_1_pt1 | contig 14829 bp, 9 predicted proteins | sample TARA_B110000037 | Tara Oceans TARA_B110000037 (sample SAMEA4397196) | marine metagenome | biome: Polar Biome; feature: [MIX] marine epipelagic wind mixed layer (ENVO:01000061); material: water (ENVO:00002006), including particulate matter (ENVO:01000060) such as... | depth 10-100 m
ACTGGGGCTGACATCATAGCCACTGGAAACATCGGCTGTCTTGCGCAAATCGAATTTCATTCGAAAGACAAAGAATCTCCCATACGAGTTGTTCACACGGTTGAGCTATTGGATGAGGTGGATAGGAAAGAGATTTAGTCAACGCTCGTACCTCGCTTGTTGTTCCTTCGGAACAAATAGGTGTTCCCGCAAGCGGAAACAAAAGGTTTTCGACTAAACCATACGAAAGTCAAAAGGGTCCCAGCTTAGTTCAATAGAAAATCAAACCTATTGTCTCGCAGAGACACCTATTTGCCTCGATCGAGGCAACAAGCGAGGAAAGAGCGTTGTTAAAAGCTTACTCCCCAAACACCGCTTCTAACCCGGCTCGCATCACAGATGCGTCAGGCGTCCGTCCAGTCCAGTATTCAATCCCAATCACGCCCTGACCAACCAACATACTCAAGCCGTCAATAACCCGACAGCCTTTAGCGGTCGCATCCCTGACAAGACGCGTCTTCGGAGGATTGGGAATAACATCCGCCACAATTATCTCCGAACTCAAGGAATCTACATCCAATTCCAATCGTGCATCCACATCCGGATATAACCCAATTGAGGTAGCATTGATTACGATATCCGTCCCAACTGGAACCGAATAATCATTCTCCCAAATAATAAATTCCGAATGCAGATCTGGACACCGTTCCTTCACTCTCCCCTGCAATAAACTAACCAAACCACGACCACGCTCTTCACTACGATTTACGATCGTTAGGCACGTTGCTCCCGCCAGAGCCATTTCTACGCTTATCGCTCGGGCTGCGCCGCCTGCCCCAAAGATAACCACCGATTTGCCTTTCGGATCATCAAGCTCACGCAAAGAAGCCACGAACCCTTTGCCGTCGGTGTTCTCGCCGATCATTTTGCCATCGCGATTGACCACGCAATTCACGGCTCCCATAAGCTCGGCTGACTCGCCAAGGCCATCCAGGTACTGAATCACTTCAATTTTATGAGGGATCGTGCAATTGAATCCCTGAAACCCGAAAGCCCGGGCTCCTTCGACCGCTTGCTTCAAGGATTCCGGTTGAACCTCAAGCGTCAGATAACGCCAATCCAATCCCATGGCTCGAAACGCCGGCTCAATCATCGCCTGTGTTGGATTTTCCGATACAGGAAAACCATAACACCCAACCAATTCCTGTTTAAAATTTAGTTCAGCCATCGTTTAATTATTTACTACCCACGACGAAGCGAAGTGGAGATGGCAAAGCAATATCACGAATTTACACGAATGATTTAGGATTGTTCAGAACATTCGTGAAAATTCGTGCGATTCGTGGGCAAAAAACATCAACCTTCATTAATAATCACGTAAGTGCCGCTTTTGCCAGCGACTGCGATATCCAAACGTCCATCTCCATTCAAATCGCCAGTAGCGATCTGTAAGCCCGTGCCAGCCGTTCCCTTAGAAATGGTTTTACGATCGAACTGTTGCTTACGTTTGTCCCAATTATAGTAATACAAAACAGCCTCTTCCATGCCACCTGGATCTCGGCCTCCATGAGCGAAAACGCGTTTCCCAGTGATCAACTCGTTTTCCCCGTCACCGTCGATATCCGCCATATGCAGCACGTGCGGCTGCGAGAAGCTATCGTCGATAAGGTGCTCCTTCCATTGCAAGGTTCCATCCGCTGCAGGCTTCAATTGCTCACGCCAATAGAGTCCGAAATCATGACCCATGCCGTAGATGAAATCATTGCGCCCATCGCCATTTAAATCCTGCACGATCATAGGAATTGACGCGTGTAAGATCCAATCTTCATGCCATTCCCAAGCCTGATCCATGGCATTGCTCTTAGGGCGTTCATACCAGCCCGCCTCGAAAAGTACGTCCTCCAGTCCATCGCCATTGAGATCGCCAACTCCAAGGCCGTGACCATTCTTGTTCGATCCGATCGTGATCTTCGTCATTGTCGGAACTTCCTGCATTTCCTTAATCGTGCGATTACCTCGCTTAACCGATACTTCACGCATTTCCGTAGCAAACTTCCAGGCGAGCAACGAAGTCTCCTTATTCCAGGAATTTACGATAAGCTCGTTCACGCCGTCCCCGTCCAAATCATACATGATCTCGGCCTCATTGCGTCCAACTTCCGTTTCCACGAGCAAGCGCTTCTCCCAAAGCAATCCGAGTTTCAACGCATCAGCCCCCGGATTACGATACCAATTTACCTGAGTCTCGAAAAACGATTGGGAAATCACATCCACCCAGCCATCCCCATCGACATCGTAAGGAAAATCTCCATTCGAATGAGCGTATCCCTTATTGTCCTCAATCGCTCGAACTGCGTGCGGGATGTAATCCGGGCCGGCAAACCAGTTACGACCCGCAATAACATCGAGAACGCCATCATTATTCACGTCGACGATAGCGCAGCCTTCGTTAGCATCCACCGCGAGCAGCTTCTCTGAGAACGAAAGCTCTTTTTCGGCCGCTAAAGACAGATCAAATGACAGGAGGGTCGCGACGAAGGCGAGTAAGGGTAGAGACAGGGAGTAACGGTTTTTCATAAAGACGAGGTGAGCATTACGAATATTTGAGAATGTTAAATAAGTCGAAGCTTGCTTTGCTATCCAATTGTAGGAGCGGGTTTACCCCGCGATAATATAGATTTCCATAAAGCCAAACATGAGGAATCGCGGGATAAAACCGCTCCTACAGATTATAAATAAAGGGGACTTCTTGGACACGTTCTAAATAAATACCGAAAAACCGATTCAATCAATCCGCAATTAGCGCAGGGTCACTTTCCATTCACTACTTGCACTTGAGCAGACGATCCGGGAATTTCAAAAATCTCGATACTCAAATCACGATTCGATCGGTCGCCCCGAAGAGCCGCTAGGGTGAATGTCTGTTTCCCTTCTCCAAGAACAACGCGCGTTTCATTCTCAACGCCTTCCACTTCCTCTTGGCCACTCCAAAGGCGGAAGCCATCGGCATCGTTAAAACGCAAACCGATCTTGCCAGCCGATTTCACATCGAGATCGAATTGGAAGTAACGATACTGCTGTTCACCGGCGCGTCGAAGTGACGGGATCTCGGCTACCGGCAACAATCCGTCAATCCGCGCGTAGGCAGCCAGCCATACGAAACGCGGATCATCGGTAACCATATGCTCGATCGGCTTGTGACGAACAATATCGGCAAACGCGCGGCTTCCGTCCTGATCATCCAAATACCGGAATGTCCGCACAACCGGTTTCGACGACACCTTATAGTCGCCTTCCTTTCCGATACTCGAAAGAAACGTCACCAAATCCGCCAATTCATCTTTCCGCAACGGAGCCGTCAATCCCGGCGGCATAAGCGATACTGGGCTGATTGTCTGGGACGCTACATCGCTCTTGGCGACCAAGATCCGTTGATCCGCCATGTCGCGCAGCACAAAGGACTCAGAATCCTCTTTCACCAAAGTACCCGCTAACACGCTGCCGTCTTTCTTCGTCAAACTCACCACGTGATAACCCTCTTTGATTTTCTTTTGAGGCTGCAGCAGCGAATCCACGATATAGTCCATTGGAGCGCTGGCTCCGATACTCGTGAGATCCGGACCCAGTGAGCCCCCCGAGCCGCCCAGAGCGTGACAGGTTATGCACAGCAGGGAATCCCGACGGTAAATAGCTTCTCCTCGCGCCGCATCGCCATTGGCATGCGTGTATCCAATAAAATCCGCCATTTGTTCAGTATCCAATGCCTGATTAAGCGGCTCTATCCCACCTGCTTTTTGCATCGCAGCCTGGAGCAATTTTGTATTCGTCGTTACCGATCCGAACAATCGCAGCCCTACCGTAGCCACATCCCCATCGATTGTAATACCGGAAAGTCCTTTCGCCAATGCGTCCGCCATTCGGCCATTCGAAAGATAAGGACGAATCAATGGACGAGCGTCATCTTTAGGTCCAGCATCGGATAATGCCGCTACTACCATGGGTATCGCAGCCTTGGGAGACGATTGAGCGTAACCCGCCGCGGCGCGAAGTCTTGTCGAAAATGGCTGATTCGATCCACCGAGCCGCAACAAAGCGCTTTTCGATTCCGACGAATCAAGCGAAACCAATCCTTCTACCGCCGCCAAGCTCAGCTTCGTATCCGTATTCAGATCTTTAACCAACGTCTCTAAGGTTCCTACCACGCCCTTAACTTTCCACGCCCCAGAAAGACGGGCTATTGCGATGCGACTTTCGAGATCGCCCTTCTTCAATAGAATCTCAATATCGCTGGCCGTTGCTTCTGGAACGACTTTCCGCTTAGTCGCCGATTGTTCGAGAGCTTTAAGAACTTTCAAAACTCCTGGCAACGAGCGCTCCGCTCGGCTCAAGGTCTCCTGAAATACATCGGTCACGATCGCTGCATCCCCAAGTTCGCCCAACAATTCCAAGGCATCTGGCATTACCGCTTCCTCGATTTCGCCTGATTTCCATAAAACGTCTAACGGCTCCAATGCCTCTGGTTGATTGACGCTGCGAATTGCAAATAATAGCGCTCGCGTATCCGAACCAAAGAGACGCGGGTTTTTGACGGCTGCTGACTGCCAATCCGGCGCCAATATTTTCATGGTCGTCCATAGACCAAATTCAAATGCTTCGTCCATCGATTCGCTGTAGACCTGAGACGCGAGACTAGCAGCTCGAACACCACCGAGCGCTCTAAGGACATGCAATGCTTCCAGTTGAACACGCGGGTGTTCGTCCGCCAATGCCCGTTCCATGAAATCGTAAATACCATCTATGCGTTCCGGATGTTCCTCCAAGGCCCGCACAGCCGCAGCTCTCGCATGAAAATCGTTCGAACTAAGCAACTGATCGATCAATCCAATATCGGGCTTCATCAATGACAAGGACACCCAAAGAGCCTCAAGCCGGTAAGCATCAATCTGCGAATCGCTCGCATCCAAAGATCGAACCCAGTTTTTTAGCGGACGAACAACCGCATCAGCGCCCCTATCCTTTAAGAAAAGCTTCGCCTGCGTCCGCGTCCAGGCCTCAGGCGCTATAAGGTGTTTCAGCAATTCGGATACGGAAGCGTCTTTAATGGTAGGTTTTTTGACAAGCGCGCGATCCTTCGCCGTAATTCTCCAAATTCGACCATGCGTATGGTCGCGTCGCTCATCTCGAAAATCGACCTCTCCATGCTGAATGATCGGATTGTACCAGTCCGCCACATACAAGGCCCCATCCGGTCCCATCTGTAGATCGATAGGCCGAAATGAACCATGCGTACTGGTTACGAGATCCTCCTGCTGCGGGGCGATAAAACCGCTGTTGGAATCTACCGGCTTGAAAGCGTTAATTCGATTTCCGCGAAAATCGCAGGTAATAATTCGGCCCTGCCATTCCTCCGGAAAATGCCGTCCCGATATTATTTCCAAGCCGCTCATTTTCGGTTGGCCAGGATTCAATCCCGGCAATATCCGATCGTAACCATGGGTTGTCCTGAAAGCCGCTCCTGGAAAGCTATGAGAGATGCCTTCCGAGCCCGCTCCATCCGATTGAAAGGTCTGCCCCCAGTTGTCGAATTGAAACCCCCATGTGTTCACCAAACCACGCGAATAAACATCCAGTTCCATTGTCTCCGGACGCAATCGCCAAACGCCGCCCGCTTTCAATTCGCGAATCCCATGCGGCGTCTCGAGGTAGGAGTGGATGTAGATCGACTGATTGAAATAGATCCGCCCAGCAGGCCCTGCTCGTAGCGTATGCACGATATGGTGGGTATCTTCCGTGCCGAAGCCCGACAACACCACGCGCTTATTATCCGCTACACCATCGTCGTCTTTGTCTTCGAAGAAAAGCAATTCGGTAGAGTTGCCCACATAAACGCCTTCAGGCATCACTAGAATAGCGGTTGGGGTGAGTAGTCCATCCGCAAATACGGTTCGCTTATCTGCCTTACCGTCTCCGTCAGTATCTTCGAGTCGATAGACTTTATCCGACGGCATCTGGCCCGGCATGATTTGCGGGTACGTTTCAGAAGTGGCAACCCATAGACGCCCTTTCGCATCGAAGCTCATCGCAATTGGCTTGGCGATCATAGGATCCGAAGCGAATAACGAAACCTCAAACCCTTCTGCTGGCTTCAGCAAACGCTGCTGATAGGCTGGATCCGGATTAGGAATATCCGTAAGGGCACGTTGAGCCCATGAACTGGATACTAGTGCCAGAGCAGCCGCAGCAAAGAGGTAGGGCTGTTTGTCCCTAAACAGCCGCAACATACAGGACTTTCCGGCTGCTTGGGGACAAACAGCCCTACCATTGCAACTCCTACTCATCCTTCACCTCCCTTTACCCGTGTGAGCGTCAATTTATAGGCTTCCGGTTTTTTCAGCTTAGCTATCTTCATTTCTTCGGCTTTAATAAAAGGGTCGAATTTAGGGAGGTCGGCGGCGTTCTGTCCTTGCTCGTGCTTCCGAAATCCTCGGATGTAAGTTTCGTTTTGCGGCCTCCATTGATGAAAGAAGTGTTCGTTCTTTCGATTAATTGCAGCCCGCAACTGTTCCGCCTGATCGTTAGAAGGCTCCCACGCCAACTGAATGCCTCGCTTCCATTTTTGAGCGCTACCAGTTGCGATAACCTTCCCTTCGTATTCCAAGCGGTACTCGCCACGCGGTAAATTTGCTACGGCAAGTTCCAAGTTTTGGCTGTGATCGCCTCCAAGCGGCGAAAGGCTCAAGCGCTCGTCTTTCAGTTCGAAACCGAGGTCCCCTTTTGAGTTTTTGGAAACCGAAGCGCGAAGTCCTTTTGCCTCTTCAATCCGACCTTCTTTATCAAGCGACAATCTCTTAACCGTAGAGTGCTCAGCCAAAGCCTGAACAATTCGCTCGGCAGCCTGAGCGTATCCATAATCATTCAAATGAATTCCATTGTCAGTGATTGCCCTAGTCCCCCGAGCCACAGAGCGCGGCACGAGCGTATTGAACAAATCGACAAACGGAATATCGTGCCTCGACGCCAAAGAACGAAGCGCATCCGTGTAAAACTTTAGGTTTTGGTTCTGGGCCTTTGGATCCGGCATCGGATGCCCCATGGCTTCTCTTGGAGTTGGCGACACGATCACCAAGCGTCGATTTCCGGTATCGACCGTTTCTATCAATTTCGAATAGCTCTGGATAAAGTCATCTAATCCACTCTCTCCCGCGAACGCCGCCATTGCTCCGTAACTAAGAAAAACAACCGAAGGATCAGCTAGTTGAACGTGATTCTTCAAGTTTTCGAATCCAGCGTCAACCGGATCGAAAAACGCCCGTGCCCGGCCGCCGACATTATCGCCCGACCAACCGATATTTCGAAATACGATCTCTCTATCCGGCCAACGCGCTGTCAAAGCCGTTTCGATATGACCATAGCGAATCGCTCGCTCAACGAACGTATCGCCAAGAAAAGCCACTCGATCGCCATCCTTAAGCTCGAACGACGATTGAGAGCGTCCGACCTGAGCCCCCAACGAGACAAGGCAGGATGCAACAAGGAAAAAGCGCGCAAACGAATGGCGCAACGAGAGACAACATTTTAAGCGCATAGAGGGCAAAATATTAGAGGGTCGAGTATGGTATATTACGACCAAACGGACTAGGACAATTTCAGCAATGAATGGTAAGAAAACAACCTTGATAGAGATGACCCGCAATCGTTTTGCCAAAACGGATTCATAACCCAACCGTCCCCATCTTGTAGGTCGCCTCGCTGAGGCGACAATCTTGCTCCATTTTGATGGCGGGTCAGCGACCCGCCCTACAATTTTAAAAGAGACTTATTGGACACTCTCTTACAGAACTTTCGTTAAAACGCACAACCAAACCATCTGTGCTCTCTGTGAAATCTGTGGTTAGTTTCTTCATGTGCTTTCGTGGGCAGCACCTAAGGTATTGTTCGATTCTCCAAAAACAGCAATGGCGGACCTTCACTAGCCATCTTGCGAAATTTCTCAGCGTGGCGATCGACTATCCCAACCGGGAGATAAGCCGCTCCGAGGACAATGTCCTTATCGCCGTCGCCATCCAGGTCGCCCGCATCGATCGTCATCCAACGCCCATTATAGGTGGCTGGGTGCGTTTTCGGCGCGAAGCTCAACGGCCCAGTTTGATCGAGCACAACAAAGTTCTCCCATTTGTCCTGAGCGAAGTCTGGGTGATAAGCGATCGCCGCTACATCAAGGTCCCCGTCGAGATCGAAGTCCTCCACCTTCGTTCCGAAAACTCCGTACATCGGATAGAAATAACGTTCTTCAAAATCGAGATTTCCTTCATTGAGGTAAATTCGAATACCGTGATCCCGCTTCAAGGTATTATAAGGGTCCGAATCGCCATTGTCTCCATTGATTGTCAATAGGTCCATCAAACCGTCATCATTGAAGTCACGCAGCTCAAATCCCGTGTATCCAAATGCAGGATGCTGGGCGACTATTACCTTTCGTTCGAACGCCCCATCTCCCTGATTAATGAAAATGCTCACGTTCTCACGCGCATCGCTCATCAAAACGACGATATCCAATAAACCATCACCGTTAAAATCATAGGGTTCGCTTTTGACGATACCTGGTTGATCTGTGAGAATTTGCGGGTCGGAATCGAAAACGCTCGAATTGGACTCTCGTCGATAAATCGAAAAATTACCCGTGTACTCGCCGAAATTCGAAACGAGCAATTCATCGACTCCATCCTGATCAAGATCGCCAAACGCAAAGTCAGCCGGGCGATGTAAACCGCCGACCAAAACCTTAAGTCCAATAAGGATTCCGCCCAACGATTTCGCATACTGAAGCTCGCCACGAGGCTCTCCGATATGCGACGCAAACAAATCCCCAATGGATAAGAGATAGACTTCATCCCCATTCATCTGAGAATCCACAAGTGCCACGCCGGGCGCTTCATGACTATCGAAAAAACCCAATTTCCGATCGAGAATAGTGAGCCGCTGAACTCCGCTATCATGAACATACAGCAACCCATTTTCCTCGTCTATGCGTGCCATCGACGTAATCGCGCGATCCATTCGATACTGAGTCGGCAGAACGTTGAAGGACTCGAGGTCTTCTACAATCGGTGGTTTTAGATCCTGAGGAATCGCTTGTTCTGGAGCATTGGATACATAATAGTTTCGCAACGCCTTCCACTGGATATCAGACAGCATTGCTTCCTCCGGCACCTTATTGGCAGTTCTCGTAAATTCCTCGCGAGAGTGAATACTATCCATCGTCCTTTCGGAACTTCCTTCGAGATAGCCGTAGTCAACGATTCCAAGATAGAACCCCATGTACGTCAGAGCGAATTCCCAACTCTTCTTCGATAGCAAATCCGGCTCGGGCAACTCATGGCACAACAGGCAGTATTGCGCCGCCAATTCGCGCCCATTCGTCAATTCGCTCGGCTCTAGAATAGGATCCGGCTGGGCAACTAAAGCAAATGCCCCGCAAATCCATACAATCAAAACAGTGAGGTAGCGGCCGATCTCCGAGCGGCCGCATTCCATAATCCCATCTCCCCCAACTTGGCCGCTCGGAGATCGGCCGCCACCTGGATTCTCCTTACGAAACAAACCCATCACCAACTTCATGATAAAAACTAAATTCACTATTGTATCGCGAACCCTCGCCACCTTTCTTCCCAGCCCAATTAAGTTGCCCATTGCCTGTTACAGGTTCGACCGATCCGTCGATCGAAGAGTCCACGTAATCCCGAAACCAATCCTCCAACTCCAAACGCATTTCGCCAACCAGTCCTCGATAATCGGCCTCGTCAACCACGTTCATTTCTTCATTCGGATCTAGCTGAAGATCGTAGAACTCATGTGGTCCCTCCGGGAAACGATGCACATATTTAAAGTCCCGATTCCGAATCATTCGAACCGGTCCATACTCATCGAAAACAACCACGTTTTCTCGTCCTGCCAGCTGCTTACCTTCAAGTAAAGCCGCAAAGCTTCGGCCCGGCAGGCCATCGGCTACAGGATTTTCTAGATTCAAGTAGTCCAGCAAAGTCGGGAAAAAATCATAGTGACTAAATAACCCCACTTCGACTTTCCCCTCCGGAATTCGTCCAAGCTGTGAAACGATAAACGGTACTTTAACCGAACTATCGTACATATTCTGAGGATACGTTCCATTGCCTTTTCCCCAAACGCCGTGATGCCCCATATTCATTCCATTATCGCTCGTAAACACGATCAAAGTATTTTCCCGAATACCCGAAGCATCCAATCGATCGATCAATCGCCTCACTCCCGCATCCATGGCGGTGACTGCCGCAAAGTAACCTTGCAAATTCTCTTTGCGACGTTCCCCTACCCCTACCGGAGCAGAATTAACTTGCCAAGGATGCACCTCCTGTTCGGGGCAGGATTTAAACGAGCAATCTTCGTAAAGATTCAAAACCGCATCCGGATGATTCCCTTTATCCCATGGACTATGCGGCGCCGTGTAGTGAACGCTTAAATAGAATGGATTCTCCGAATCCTCGACCGTATCCAAAAACTTCAAGGCTCCATCGGTAATGACATCGGTTAAATAGTCCGATTTCTTCGTCAGAATCCCGTCTTCGACCATTGGGGCATCATAGTAGTCCCCGCCTCCGAAAGCGAAAGCATACCAATAATCGAATCCTTTCTGAGGAGTTTCCTGGGCCCCAAGGTGCCACTTCCCGCTCAAACCGCAAGTATAGCCATTCTGCTTCAAGACATCCGAATAGCCCAAGATTCCTTCCAAGTACTCGATCGGTCGGTCCGCACCCCTGTATTTACCTTCCGGATCGTCAATATTTCCTTTTCGAATCCAATCATGCACCCCGTGCTGAGAAGGAATCCTACCCGTTAGGAAACTCGCCCGAGCCGGCGAACAAACCGGTGAAGTGCAAAAGAAATTCTCGAATAGGATTCCTCGCTCGGCGAGCCGGTCCAAATGCGGCGTACGAATCTCCTCATTACCCGCGCAACCCAAAGCCCACGCCCCCTGGTCGTCGGTCATGATCACTACGACATTGGGTTTGTTGCTATCTGTACTCGCCATGATTGCCAAAAGGCCGCTCCTTGCGTTCGTAAATCCGATTTATTCCAGCGCAGCATCGATGGACTTTCCAGGATCAAGTCGTTCAAGAAATTCGTCGCATGGCAAACACAAAACGTCGTTCCGAAGCAGTCGGTCTTTCCCTCGATACAGCAAGATCGTTTTACTCATTGGGTAATCCGCTCTAAATTCAACTAGCGGCTTCAAGTCGCTCGGACGAATCTTTGCAGCATTTTTAACTTCGAACGCGTAAATACCGCCCTCGCCATACAAAATAAAATCTACTTCAACTCCACCTCGCGATCGCCAAAAAAACAGTTCGTAGCCATTTTTCCCGTACGATTTCCATGCTCGAAGATGTTGATAAACCAACCCCTCCAGAGCCGCTCCATCAATTTCGCTCGGGCTATCGAGAGGTCCCTTCGGACGCAATGCCTTAAAAACACCGACATCGAATAAATAGAATTTCGGATGTGATACCAAGGCTCGCTGAGCCCGTTTGGAAAAAACCTTCAAACGGGTAGCGAGCAGAATATCCTCCAAGATCGAAATGTAATTTTCGACCACTTTACGCTCCACTTCGCACTCGCGAGCTACGTTGCTTATGTTGAGCAAAGACGCGTGCGAAAAACTGATCGCTTCCAAAAACCGGGAGAACGCGCCGATATTGCGAACCAGCCCCTCGAACTGAACTTCTTCCCGAATGTAGAGAGCAACATACGCCTCGAGCGTCTCCATAGGACTTTCGGAAAAAGCGATCAGGGGCAACAACCCAAATTTCAATGCGTCTTCGAAATTCACCTGCTCCTTCCCCTCGCTCAGAAGCAACGGATGCATGTGCTTCAGCAAGGCCCTACCTGCAAGAAGATCCGTACCTGCACGCTTCAATTTTCGGGCGCTAGAACCCGTGAGCACAAACATCCGCCCTTGCTTCTCCTCAATGAGACTATGGACCGCATCTAGCAATTCCGGGACTTTTTGAATCTCATCGACTATATATACCTTCACCGATGGATTTGCATGGACTTGCTCAATCAGCATCTCCGGCCTCGCCTGGTAACGCCTGAGTGTATCAGGCTTGAGAAGATCGATGTAAAACGCTCCAGGATAAGCCTTCTTGAGAAAGGTGGACTTTCCCGTACCACGTGGCCCAAACAAGAAATAATGCTGCTTTGGAGGTTCAAAGCATCTCGGAATCATAGTTTCCATTTTGGGTCGCATTTTGGAGTTAATGACTCCAAAAGTGGACCACGCCCCCAGAATATCAACCCAATTCTTCGTTCAATCCGCATAATTCGCCTCTAAAACTCCTCTTTAGTCCTAGCTCATCCAGAACAGCATGATGGAATCTAGCCAGCGGCCCTCCACTTTCTTCCTTTACTCCCTTGGAAAGTGAGCGACCCATTATTGTATCGATAGGAGCCACCTACCCAAACACATCCCGTCTCAAATCGCGGATACACATGAGTCCTTCCCAATCAAGGATAAAAAGAAGGAAAATCCGTAGGACGATTGGCTTTCATAGTTGCTTAAAAGGACGTCGTTTTGACGGGTTCTTTTCGGAAGATGATGTCGCCATAGTTCCCTCGAGCGGTCCCCTTGGTGTTGTCTGTATCAGTCATAATGGCGACTCCAGTAATATTCATCGGCTCTTCGTTGAAGGCATTCCGATAATCCTCCAATAGGTTGCTCATTTCAATTTGCCATTTCCCCGCATTCTCGTTTCCCGATTGGGTAGCGATCATGTAGACCCAATCAGTATACGGGTTAGGAGCGATGGTCCCTTGAGGAGCTTTGTTAGCCCAGACGTAGTTTAGTGACCGTAGCGGAATCTCATAGCTCGTAAACGTCTTGATTAGAGTGTATTTAATACGATCAATGAATGAGAGGCGCGAAAGTTCGTAGTCGAAAGTCAGGTAGATTCTAGCGGGGTAGTCATCGCCTTTCTTCTTTTTTAAATCACCTTTTTCAATCACGCCATCCACTTTCCATGACCATTCAATCGTAGTATATTCACTCGGATCGATATCAACCGCGTAAACCAGTCCAGATGCGCTGTTCTGGCTCGATGCCAAAATGTGGGCTCCTCTTTCGTCCTTGCCTACGGTGTAGGTCGTTCGATCCCGCCCCGGCAATTTTAGAACACTCCATTTAGGGTCTTCGGTGTTTTCTTCCAGTTGCGATGGATCGAATTCGCTCACCGGAATACGTATGACCTCCTGTGCTATTCCACTTGTGGCGACAGCAAATGTTAAGGTTGTGATATAGGGTCGGAGATTCATTTAGGGAGCGTTATTGGAAAGGTCTACGAGGTATGATTCTAAATAGCAGAACATAACGGCATCGAGAGCATCCTAAAAAGAAAATCCATCCCATTCACGCCTGCTCCGATTTATCGAATTTCCAGCTAACGCAATCCAATCCCTAGCGAAGCGGTTTGAACTTCAGGGGCAATGTCTGGTTGGAATCAAACTGAGCTACGTAGAGATTGCCTTCTTGATCGAACAGGATACCATGAGGGTGCAAGAATGCGTGAGTGTCGTGGGTCATGGGTTGGAGCTTCCCGTCGTGGTAAACTGGCGGTTTTCCGCCCAAGTTTGCGACTACCTTGAAATCACGGCTTAACACGGAGATGTACCCAGCGGCATCTTTATCTCCCGGCCAATCATCTCCCAAGTGCGGGACAATTATATGGTCGCGATGAAACAAAACATCTCGAGGATTACTTCCAGGTAAATGAATGGTTTCTAGCCAGGTTCCATCCGTTGAAAAGCGCTTCATACGCTGTTTATCGCTTAAAGCTAGAATCAGTTCCGGACGAGCGGGATTGGCGATATCGATATTGCCTCCGTGAGGTCCATAATGCTCGAGCTTGGCTTCGCCCGTCCCAAGATCGCCACCAAAAGCGCTGAGATACTTGCCGTGAGCATCGAAGCGTAGAACGTAATCCTTGCCATAGCCATCGAGCACGATGAGATCGCCATTGGGTAGGATTATTGTACGAGATGGACGAAACTCCTGGGGCGACTCGTACAGTCCTGACTCCATGGGACAATTGATCTGCATGACAACTTCGCCTTTCAAAGTCGTTTTTACTATTTTTCCTCCTCGGCTATTATCGGTGATAAAAAGAAACTCCTCTCCGCCTTCTTCAACAATTGAAAGTCCATGAGCGCTTGGCAAAAAATCACCCCATGCGTCAACGAGTTCACCTTTGGTAGTGAATACTACGATACTGTTCTTCGGATGAGTATTGGCCAAATAGACCAAACCGCTCTTTGATTGGACCATAGCATGGCAATGCCCAACTTCGATTTTCGACTCAGCTCCTAATCCCCAACTAGGAACGAGTTGATACCGCCAATCACCCTGCCCTATCACAATAGGCTCAGTGGGCGGAGTGTATTTCACCTTCGATTGATGCGGACGCTCGTGTGCGACACACACAGCAGTAAGTAAAACCATCGACACGAAAAAGAAGCGAATAGCTTTCATTTCGCCATATAGGTCCGATTCGTCTTTCAACGCAAGAATGTCCTTAAAAACACGCTTAGCGACGACTATCTTTTTCTCCATTTTTTCGATACGAACACCTTCATATAGAAAATCTCCTCCAACAGTGAGAGAAGGTGAGTTCATAGAACAATGTCGCTTCCCCGCCTGCCGACTCAATAAAGCATCCCCGGGGCAAGTCCCGAGGGATTCAAAAGGTAGCGGCCGATCTTCCCGCTAAGCGCACTGGCGTCAACTTAAGCCCATGACGTCAATTATCATTGGAGATTCCACTC
>TARA_B110000037_G_scaffold119366_1_pt1 | contig 14820 bp, 6 predicted proteins | sample TARA_B110000037 | Tara Oceans TARA_B110000037 (sample SAMEA4397196) | marine metagenome | biome: Polar Biome; feature: [MIX] marine epipelagic wind mixed layer (ENVO:01000061); material: water (ENVO:00002006), including particulate matter (ENVO:01000060) such as... | depth 10-100 m
AAATAATATTATGGCATCAATAGAAGAAAAATACAAAGCATCAGAATTTGCAAAATTAAATGGTTCAAGTGCGGATAAGACTCCAACTTCAGCTGATATGGTTAATAAACTACATAAAGACGATAAAGCGTTAGCAACAGCTCGTGGTGGTAAGTTAAACTTAACAAAATATTCTGACTCAGTAGAACGATAAAACAATAATTTGAGTTTACTGATAAATAGTTCCAAAAAGTGGGCATTTATTCATATACCTAAAACTGGTGGAACATCATTATCTTCCATCATACGAGAAATAGGTGGTACGAATCAAATCACAGGACATGATTCTATAAGATGGGTTGATGATGTATCCGATTATTATATTTTTACAATAGTAAGAAATCCATACACACGAATTGCTTCCGCTTATAATCATGAGATTAGGAAAAAAACACACAACTATACATTTGGTGAGTTTTTAGAAAAATCAAATCCATATCATCAATGGATACTCCCCCAAAGTTATTACATTAATGCGGGAAAAACAGAAAAGAGAAAAATATCATACATAGCTCATTATGAAAATTATGGAGTTGATGTAAAACATATATTAAATAAAATAAACTGTACCTCAGAAATACCGCATCTTAACCGTAATCCAATTTACGATACACATCCAACTTTAAATCAAGAAAATTATTACAAACACTTCTTTACGGAAGAGTGGATGGTTGATTGGGTAAAAGAAAGATATCAAGATGATTTCAAAATATTTAACTATGACATGGACTTACCAGGGTAAAATAATTAACGAACTACATGATATGCCAAAAGGTACACATGGGTTTATATACAAAATAACAAATGGATTAACTGGTGAATATTACATCGGTAAAAAACAAGTACAATCTACTCGTAAGAGAAAGTTTGGTAAAAAGGAAACTGCTGCATTAACTGATAAAAGAATGAAGCGATATGAAATGGTTACCAAAGAATCCAATTGGGTAGATTATCGTTCCTCAAACAAAATCGTTAGTGGTTGGTTTGATAAGGATGGAAGGCCGTATCTAACGGCTAATGATACATTGGAATTAAAAATACTTAAATTTTGTGGGAATAAGAAATCTTTAACTTATTACGAGTTACAGGAACAGTTTTCACATAATGTATTAGCTGATGAGTTATCACTTAATGATAACTTATTAGGAAAGTTTTTCAGAAAAGACTTGGATATTACAGAATAATTTCGTATATTTGAATATAAAACAGGACATGAGTTATTTACATTTCGAAGAACTAATTAAAAAAGTAGACCACATCGATGGCAATTATGTTGAATGTGGAGTGGGAGATGGAACTTCCCTTGACCGTATTAGTAGACTAATGCAAGGAGAATGTATTAAGCAAAGAAAGATATTTGCATACGATTCTTTTGAAGGCATACCCAGTAGGACATCTGATTTTGATATAATTTATGGAGAAGGACGGTGTTCTTTTCCCCTAAGTGATGTACAGAATCAAATAAAAAAATTTACTAATATAGATTATACTATAACCAAAGGATGGTTTAAGGACACGTTGGTTTCATACCCTGGACTCCCTATTGCAGTCTTAAATTTAGATGTAGATATATATCCTTCTTATAAAGAATGTCTTGAAACTCTATATACGTATGTACAACCTGGTGGGTTAATACTTTTTGATGAGTACAGCCGGCCGTTGGACCTTATTAAATGGCCTGGTGCTAAGATAGCTATTGATGAATTCTTTACTCCGTTAAATATACCCATAAAAACCACTTCTGAAACAGGTATGTCTTATATATTTAAACCCATATAAAACTTTGATTTGATTTTTAATAAAATAAGTTGTATTAAATTAGGATATGTGAATTTAATTTCGTATATTTGTACTATTAAAAGATAAAATATGCTTTCACACCACGAAAGACAAGAGGTTATTAATATATTAAATGATACTTTGGGGATTGGTACATCTATGAAAAATGATGAACAAGCTCATCATTGTCCATTTTGCCATCACCATAAGAAAAAGTTACAAATCAACTTAAAGACACAACAATGGCATTGTTGGGTTTGTGATGCAAAAGGAAAACGAATACAACGATTATTAAAAAGACTGAATGTAAATACACATAAGTTAAAAAAAATATATGAAATCTATGGGGATGATTATGTTGTATATTCCGATAACAATGAAGATGAGAAGGTAGAACTGAGATTACCAAGTGAATTTAAATCATTACTAAAGGTGCCTGATGGGTTTAATCCTACATACAAGAGAGTAGTAGAATACGCAAAACAACGTAATCTTACTACAGAAGATATTAGAAGATATAACATTGGTTATTGTGATGGAGGACACTATGCAGGTCGTATTATCATTCCTTCTTATGATATGGATAATAGAATTAATTACTTTATTGCACGTTCTGTATTTCCAGATGAACCATTTAAATACAAGAATCCACCTGTTTCTAAGAATGTTATAATGTTTGAAAACCAAATCAATTGGGATGAGCCTATAACTTTAGTAGAGGGTGTATTTGATGCAATGGCAGTTAAACGAAATGCAATTCCTATACTTGGTAAATTTATACCTAAAAAATTAAATGAAAATATATATAAAAAGGGAGTAAAATCCATAAATATATTTTTAGATGAAGATGCTCAAGGACAGGCATTACATTATACAATGCAATTTACCAATCAAGGTATTACTACAAAAAACATCATCCCAACAGGTAAAGATGCAGCTGATATGGGATTTTCAGAAGTTAATAGCAAATTAAAAGAATCCAAACAAACAGGATTTAGTGATATTATATCACAAAAATTAAAAGGTTTATGACAATAAATAAGGTTTACCACCTTGCAGATTTACATATTAGAAATCTACAAAGGCACAAAGAATACAGATTAATATTCAAAAAATTCTTAAAACAAGTAGTAGAGGATGATATCCAAGATTCGGTTATTTATCTCGCTGGTGATATTGCTCACGCTAAAACAGAGATGAGTCCTGAGTTACTTCAAGAAATATCTTGGTTCTTTACGGAGTGTGCAAAATTAAGAGAAACTATTATAATAACAGGTAATCATGATTGTAACTTAAACAACAATCACAGATTGGATGTATTAACTCCAATAATAGAAAATCTAAAGAACCCACGTTTACATTATTTACGAGATACTGGTGTATATCCAATTCATAATCTTACCTTTGTTGTCTATTCTATATTGGATGATAAAGAGAATTGGCCCAAAGGAAAAGATGTAGAAGGTGAAAATACAATCTGTCTTTTTCATGGACCGGTAAACAAAGCACAAACAGATATTGGATATATTGTTTCTTCAAATTCCTTCCAAGTGGAAATGTTTGATGGATTCGATATGGCAATGTTAGGAGATATCCACAAAAGACAAACTTTTGGTAAAGGGTATGAGCATGTTGCATATGCAGGTTCTATGGTTCAACAGAATCATGGTGAGATGTTGGAGAACCATGGGTATTTATTATGGGATGTTCCTACAAGAACATTTACTGAACATCATATTCATAATGATTATGGATTTATAACTGTTGATGTCGTTGATGGTGAAATACCACAATGGGTATATGATGAAGTTAATACTAAACTTCCCAAGAATCCAAGATTAAGATTACGATTTACAAATACAGGAGGAGCAGAGATGAAACTTCGTATTACTGAATTAAAGGAAATATTTAAAGTTGCAGAAGTAACAGTTACACGAACTGATACAATGGGACAACTTAAACAGAATAGTAAGCTAAATAAAAATATAGTTGGTAATGTTAAAGAAGAAACATTTCAGAACCAATTAATACGAGATTACTTAGAAAGAAGATATTTGTTAGGAGATGATGAATTAAATCAGATAACAGATATAAACAAACAAATGAATGGTTTAATAGATGATTCTAAGATAGCAGAGAATATTCTATGGACACCAAAGGATTTTCAATTTTCTAATATGTTTTCATATGGAGAAGATAATTTAATTAGATTTGATAGAGCTCGTGGTATCGTTGGAATCTTTGCTCCAAACGCTGCTGGTAAATCCTCTCTGTTCGATGCATTATCGTTTTGTATATATGATAAGACTTCTCGTACAAACGTTTCTAAGAACATCTTAAACAACCGTAAGGATAAGTTTTATTGTAAGTTTAACTTCGAGATAGATGGTGTAGATTATTTTATTGAAAGAAGTGCTAGATATGTTAGGAAAGGAACATCTGTTAAGGTGGATGTAAACTTTTGGAAAGAAGATAGTGGAGTTGTTCAATCATTAAATGGAGAGCAACGAAAAGATACAAATAAAGAGATAGAAAGGTATTTAGGTAAGTTTGAAGATTTTGTTTTAACTACACTTTCTTTACAAGGAAACAATGCATTATTTATTGATAAATCTCAAAGTGAACGAAAAGAAGTTCTATCACAATTTATTGGTGTAGATATTTTTGATAAATTATATCAACAAGCAGGTGATGAAAATAGAGATAATGCTTCATTAATTAGAAAATTCAAACAAGATGATTTCACTCAGAAATTAGCAGATATTGTAGTTGAATTAAAAGAAAAAAAATCAGAATACAAACTTTTAGATATTCAACAAGATTCTGCCAAGGTAGAAGAAGAAAAACTTAACAAAGAAATAATCAAATTAAATGAGAAAATTGTTAAGTTAAATGCAGATAGTGGTGTTTCTATTGAAGAATTAGAAAAAAGAAAAAAGTTACTTTCTAATAAACAAGATGAGTTAAGTGAATCTAAAAATTCTATTCAAGATAGAATTACACATAGAGAAGAGTTGCAAATTACTCTTGATGAAATTCTTGATAAATTTGATGAAGAAGATTTAGAAGATGGTATTACCAAATTAAAGGAAAATAAGGTAACCCAACGAACTTTACAATCTGATATTGAAAAAACTAAAATTAAATTAGATTCTTTGTATGAAAGGAAAGAGCACTTGGATTCTCACAAGTATGATGAGGAGTGTGATGTTTGTATGGAGAACTCTCAAACAATTAGAGAACAGAAAGCAAAGGTAGATTCTAAGATAAAAGAGGGTGAATCTCACTTACATGAATTTAACCAACAACACCTTGAAATAACATTATCAATTGATTCTTTAGTTCCATATGAAAAAGAATGGGCTAATTTCCAAGAAGCAAAATCCAAAGAGGATAAAATTGATAGAGAAATATCAGGACTTATTAACAAGTTATCAACAACGGAAACCGAAGAATATCGTAATTCTACTCAATTGACTCAACAAGAGCAACTTATTGAAGAGTATTATAAGAATGAAACTCAAATTAACAAGAATAGAGAAATACGAGATGAGATTGTAGATGTTAGAAGTGATTGGGAAAAAATCAAACAACAGATTAGAAACTCCAATTCAGAAATTCTTTCATTAAACGGTAAAATATCAGCATTACAGAACCAAAAGGAAACAATTGAAGATAGAGTTTCAGAAGTTAAAGAGTTAGAATCTCAATCTAAATTATTTGATTATTATTTAAATGCTCTTGGTAAGGATGGTGTTTCATATGAACTCATCGAAAAGGCACTTCCAATGATTGAAGGAGAAGTAAACAATATATTAGGTCAAATCGTTGATTTCGGAATGCAATTGGAAATTGATGGTAAAAACATTAATGCTTATTTAGTGTATGGAGACCAGAGATGGAGTTTAGAAATGTGTAGTGGAATGGAAAGATTCATTAGTGGATTGGCAATTCGAGTTGCACTTATAAATGTATGTAACCTTCCTAGACCTAATTTCCTCGTTATAGATGAAGGATTTGGTACTTTAGATAGTGAGAACTTACAATCCCTTTTTATGTTGTTCACATACCTTAAAACTCAATTTGATTTCGTAATGATTATCTCACACATAGATTCTATGAGAGATGTGGTAGATGACTTGATGACAATCAAAAAAGAAAAAGGATTCTCTAACGTAAAATATTAGATATATACGTAATTATTTAGATACCCTCAATATATTGGTCAACTTAGGTTGGCCAATTTTTTGTCTTATTAATTGCTCAATTAACCCACTTTTAGTACAACCATTCTCAGAACAATAATTTTTCAGTTCAGAGTATAGCTCTTTCTTTATTTGTATTGTAGTGTATTTTCCCATTATCTATAGATTTCTATAGATATATATAAGTAAATATTTTTTCTAAATATTTATATAGGAAAGATACATTACTATGGCAATAATTAAATCATACTCTCCTTTATTGAACTTATCAAATTTTCAAGTATTTGAAAATGATGAGACCCCAAACTCAGAGTACTTTAGAATTACAGAATTAAGTGAAACTCTAACGGGTGGTAAAAATGGATTCTTAATCGAAGGGTCTGAGCACTTAAAGGAATCAACTGAAATCAAGATAGAGATTCTAGATGTAGAGGGTAATCCAATATATTTTGAACCTGGTGATGGACTTCCTGAATATTATGAGGGGAACTCTAAATTAATATCAATACATGTTTATGATGATGTATCTATTGGTATTGGTAAAATTACAATTCTTGGTGAATTAAAAACTTACTTAAGTGACCTTGGTGAATTATTGGATATACCTAATGAGTGGGCAGGTGTTTATAATGTAAAGTGGGAAAAGTCTATACAGATAAATAAAAACGTATCTAATGAAACTATTGTTAGATTCTACAGAAGACCAACCGTAAAAATAGATGAACTTGTAAAACCCATATTTACAAAAAATATTCCTCAAATTACACAAACAGGTAGTTTATCAGGAATCTCACAAAATCCACCAAGTGGAACTGATTTATCTAAATGGAGAGCTGGTTTAAATTACAAATTAAAAATAGAGGATGGTATTAGTAATTGGACATCTTCAGTAGATTCTAATACAATTTCAATTCCATCTTTAAATTATTCTGCAAATGTAATTGAAGTATTAAGTAATAAAGAAGTGATGGTTGATACTCCATTTACTTCAAGTAATGGTTCGGTTAGTGATATTTTTGTTCCAGCTCCATATACAACTACCTTTGAATTCGTGGAAGGACAAACAATTACAGATTCTGCATTAACTGGTTCTTTTGCTAAAATAAACTTTAATAATCTAAAAACATTTGTTGGAGATGTTGCCAGAGTTAAGGTATTTAGAAAATCAAGAAACACAATTGGAGATTTTCAATTCGTACAAGAATCAAAACTAGAATCATCAGAATTATTAAAAGATATAACAACTACAAATGATACTGAATTGTCGTATGGTAGATTTGATGAAAATAATTTAAGTAACTATTGGATAACATCATCCGATGACCATCCTGTTACAATTAATTCGGATATATTAAACGCATCTGTTAAAATAGATTATGATGAATCTGAAGGTGGTATTCAAACATTATCTACAAGTGGTAGTTTTGAAATATCAAGTGGAGTTGAATATACTCTTAATTTCAGAACTTTAAAAAGTGGTTCAGTAGGAACACCATCAATCCGAGCATATTTTAGTGGTTCTAATTATGAACAAAATTTTCTAGAAATACCCAATTCTGGTGTATATAATACAAGACAAACGGTATCTCAAAATATATTAGCTACTGATACAACCACCGATACTTATTTGAAGTTTGATATCGATGGTGGTGATTGGTACATATCCAATGTATCTCTTAAGAATGCACAAGATACATCGTTCTCACCAGATGAGTTTACATTAATACAAGATATACCAAGAAAACTTGCAATAGAAACATTCGATTTCAAATTTGAGTTTTATGATATAAATAACAACTATATACCAGTTGATGTAACTACAACAAAAGCATTTACAGGTGGTAATGATTTCCCAGGAAGTGATAAACTATTTACATTTGAATCAGATAGAAATGCATTTAGATTCACAAGTGGTTCGATAGGTAATCCACCATTTCAACAAATACAATTTAAAACTCGTGCAAATAACTTAACAGGTTCTGCAACTTACGCATCATCTGCTTTTGATATAAATGGAGCATATATAAATCCATCATCATATAGTGGTACTTATCCTGGAACTCTTTCAAATGTAACATCAGCAGGTGCAATTATAAAAATAGCAGATTTTAGTGGTAGTGATGCTTCATTTACAGTTGGTTCGATTGTTTATACTGCTTCAATAGAAGAACTTGAAGAGTTTGAAACGGTGTATAGATTAGAAGATGGTGATAATGCACCACAACTTATTGTAACATCAAATGCAAATCAATTTATATATGAACCAACAACTCTTTCACCAAAACCAAGTGGACAAAGTATAACGGTAAGAGCACAGAGAAAAAACTTATTTTCATTATCAACTCCAATTGAAGTAAATTCAGGAAGTGGAGCTCCACCATTGGTTGGACCTGTAACGGATAATGCAACAGGTATTGATACATACACAATATCAGCTTTAGCATATTCTTCATCATTTGCTGATTCATCATTTCCAGAAACGACTTATTCATTTACTGGTTCTGATCAATTTGAGTTACCATTTTCTGATGAAATAACAATATCACCGGTTATAAACTTTGATGGTATTTCACTTGTTCTTTCAAATGAATCAACTTCATTTCCAGCAAAATCAACAGGAGATGTACCTGGTGGGTTTAATTCAAGTAAAGGGAATGTTCAAATGTTTATTGGTGGAACTCAAATAGAACATGATGATGTAGGAGGAGGGAGAAATAAGAACACATTTGATATTACTTCAATAGTAGAAACAAATGTAACAGCAGTAGATACATCACCAACAACCTCTGAGTATGGAATATCTGCATTTCCAAATCAACATGATAGTGGTTCACTATTATTAAACATAGAATATCTATCAGGTGATAATGTAACTGAACAATCATTCAAAAAAATAGTATCTTATACTAAATCAAAAAAAGGAGTTCCTAATGTAGAGGTAAGTGTAAACTTACAATCACAAGGAATAAATGCAAATTCAGTAGGAAGTGGTTCTGAATCACCTAAAACTATTGAAGTAAGTGCAACAGAAGGTGGAACTAATAGATTTACTTCAATTGGAACTGTGGTATATAGTGGTGGATTGAGTGGAACGGTATCAACAAATACTATTACATTTAGTGATACTGCAGATGATATGTTATCTGATACAGAAACTATTACTATTCCAGTAAACTTTACAGATGGTGAAGGAACTTCTGGTACTAAAAATATTGTTGCAAGTATATCTCGTATTAGAGAAGCAAAACCTATTACAACAATAATAGCAAATCCACAAACTCAAAATGTAAGTACTGAGTATGATTTTCTTACATTTAGTACACCATCGAATGTAAGTGTTAGTGTAAACCAAGGTTCTACCGATTTCACACATACAACAGGAACGGTAACTGCTAATAAATTTAAAATTACTGGTGTAACAAATGGAACAAATAATAATAATGGAACAATCACTCCAAATACACCAACAAATGGAACGGCAGTAACTGGAGTTATCACAGTATCTTTAACAAATTCAGAAGGAACTACACTTACAGGTAAAACAATTAATTTTATAGTTGGAGTTGCTGCAGAAGGTTCACCATCAAAAAAAGTAGGTTTATCATTTAGCGATAATTCTATTATGTATGATGCAGATGGAACAAATCCAGTACCATCTACTGTAACTATATCTGCAAGTACTACTAATTTTAGAAATGCACATTTTAAATTTACAGGTGGAGGATCTCATTTTACAGATGAAACATCATTTTCGGATGGAGCTACTGCTAATAGTAAAACTACAACATTCACCCCACCAGCTAATTTTATAACTACACCACTTTCATTTAGAGTTGGAGCTTCAGAAGCTACTGATTCTACAACAGAAATCGCTTCGGATACTGAAAGTATTATATTTGTAAAACCTGGTGAAGATGTAAAACCAACATTTTTTATTAGACCATTAAGAGGTACTCAAATAAAGAATGCAGGTAGATTTAAATTTATTGACCCACGTCATGGGATTGCAAATACGTTAGAATTACAAGTACAAGGTATTGATGGAACTGGTTCATTTGATATAAGTGGTTCTTCTCAAGGAGATGCTCAAATTTATAGTGGAAGTACTCTTCTTACTACCTCATTATTAGGAACAACAGATGGTGGAAATGGAGTAACTTATAATCCAGTTCTTGATAGTAGTGCAATAAATGGACAAGCAACATATTCATTAAAAAAAGATGATGGAACATTACTTGATACCATAGCATTGGTAGATGTAACCGATGGTATTGGTGGTGGTTCGTTTGTAGCAGTAAAAGGTAAAGTTTCAAGAAGGTTAGTAGGAAGTTCATCATATGACCCATCATTCTTAAAAGCAACTGCCGTATTTTTTGATACAACAGGTAGTGAGTATAGATTATCTACAACAATTACTCCTAGTTTTGGTGATCCTTTAGATGAATGGACACTTGCAACTCCTAATTCTGGACAAAGTGGAACTGGTCATATAGTAATGACAGCAGCTGATGGTGATGAAACCAACATACCATTTGATACTGCGTATGCAACAAAAGATATAAATGTTACTGCAGTATTTACAGACCCAGGAACTAAACAAACAAATACCATTAATGAAACTTGGTATATCATTTCTGATGGAGCAGATGGGATTAGTTCAAAAACAGTTTCATTAGCTACATCAGGACAAGTTTTTATAAAAGCAAAAGATGGTACAATTACTCCATCTTCAATAACACTTACTGCAACTAAAGATAACATCTCAGGATCACTCGATTTTAGTGCATCAAACGGAATTACATTGGGAGGATCTGGTTTAACAAGAACAATTGCAAAAGAGGAAATTTCTGGTTCAGAAACTTCTACGGTAGTTACTATATCTGGTTCTGAGGATGGAGTTGTGTTTCAAGATTCAGTTTCAATTATTAGAGTAGATACTGGAACGGATGGTTTGACTATTTTAAATACAAATCAAGCTCATATGTTTCCAGCAGATGCAACTGGTTCTATTTTAGATTTTTCTAATAGTGGTACACACTTAAGTATATTTGAAGGAGCAACTCTACTCGAATACAATCCCTTAAATCCAACAAGTCCATATCAAGGACATTGGAAATTAACTACAACTGTTGTAACACCAAGTGGTAAATTATCAGTAGGTGCTATAACAGATGGTGGGAAACACGCAGTGGTTGCAGAACATACGGCAATGGATAGAGATACTGAAGTGGTTAATGTTTCATATCCATATATCGGTAGAAAACTAAATGGAGAATTATTTAGTGGTTCGTTCCAACAAAGTATTACTAAGGGTAGAGCAGGAAAGGATGCAATACAAATAACTAACTCTAACTCATCTCATACATTTCCTGCACTCGCAGATGGGAGTGTATCATCTTTTACTGGTGGTGGAACTACATTAGAAGTTTATGAAGGAGGTGATATTCTTACTTTTACAACAGGAACAGTTACAAACGGAGAGTTTAGTATTAGTGTAGAAGATGTAGGAGGATTAACAGAGGGAACAGTTAGTGGTAATGGAACAACCTCAGCAACCATATCAGCACCATCTGCAATGTCAGTTAATTCTGTTGTTTTAACTTATACGATATCAGGAAAAAGACTTGGAGGAGAATCATTTACACGTACAACAACTCAGAGTTTTGCAAAAGCAAGAGAAGGAGTAGTTGGTACAAATGCAAAAACAGTAACTTTAAGTTCAGTATCACCAATATTCAGAAAAAATAGAGCTGGTGTTTTAAGTCCAACATCAATTGTGATAACTGCAAATGGACAAAACTTAACTAAATCAGGTTCATTTACTACATCGGAGTCTGTAACTCTAACTTCAGTAACAGAAAATACTGATGGTGGAACTGCAACTCTTGCATCTTCGGCTTTTGTAGATGGAATGGTTGTAACCTATACGGCTGATTCAGATGATGGGGCAATCGCAGATACTATAACATTCAACCAATTAGATGAAGGTAGTGGAAATGTAACCGCAATATTAGCGAATGAAGCTCATGTAGTACCAGCAAGTAATGCCGGTGTGGTTTCAGATTATGGTGGAAGTGGAACTACAATAAGTGTATTCGAAGGAGCAACTGCATTGGATTATGATGCAACTGGTACAAGTGCCGGTCATTGGACAGTTACTGCCACTCAATCTCCAAGTTCAACACTCACAATTGGTACTATATCAGATTCAACCGATTTTGCCGTTGTTGCAGACCACTCAGCAATGTCAGATTCAACAGATTCGGTTGTAATAACATATGCTATTAGTGGTAAAACTTTAAATGGAACTAGTTTCAGTTTCACTAAAACACAAGCAATAACTAAATCAAAAGCTGGTGAAGAAGGTGATGGTTCTCAATTCGCATATTTACTCAATAATTCAGCATCAACACCAAGTACACCAACTGCAATCGGAACAGATAGTTGGGCTGCTACTCCAGGTACACCTACATCTTCTAACAAATATGTGTGGGTTAGTCAAAGAACTTCAACAAATGGAACATTTGGAGATTTCTCAGCACCTGGGTTATTTGCTAACTTTGCAGAAGATGGACAACCCGGAGCTGCGGGTTCTGATTCTAAATCTATAAAATTAACTGCATCTCAATATGCTGTTTTATATAATGGAGCAGGAACTAAAACTGCAGTATCAATTACATTAACTGGTACTCATCAAAACTTTAGTTCACCCCAATATAGATTTTTAGAAAATGGTACAGAAAGACAAACATGGAGTACAACAAGTACATATACAATACCAGATTCACAAGAAGCAGCTGCAAATGTAACTGACCTTTGGAGAGTAGAAGTAAGAGAAGGTGCTAGTGGTACTTATGATGCATTTGATGAAGTAAATATTTATGGATTAAAACAAGGAACTGATGGTGGTGATGGTGACCCTGGTGCAGCTGGAGCAGATTCATATACTGTAATTTTAACAAATGAATCACATACACTTCCAACTACAAACACAGGTACAGTAACTTATGCAGGTTCAGGTACATCAATTGTTGTTTATAAAGGTGCTACCGAACTTGATAGTGTAACAGGTACACCTTCTACAAATCAATTTAAAGTTACAGTTTCATCAGATACTGGTATAACAGTAGGTGCACAAACTGTAGCTGGTAATCCATCTGTATTTGCAAATGCAAGTGCATGTACTGCCAATACTGCTAATATTGTATTTAGTATTAATATCGAAAATGAAGTAACTATTCCTAAAATACAAAGTTTTAGTAAATCAGTAGAAGGTGGTGATGGTGCTAAGGGTGATCCTGGTGATGATGGCGATGATGGTGATCCTGGTGGAAATGGTGATAATGGATTAAGAACCGCAACAGGTAGAGTTAATTTATCAGCACCTGCAGCAAGTGTACCAGCTACACCAAGTGCAACATCAATGACATTTCCAAATTCATTTTCAGGACTTACAAGTGGATGGAGTACAGCAACCCCAACATATGATGCAGGAACTACTAACACATATTACTATTCAGATTACACCGCAACTGAAGGTGCATCTAGGAATGGAATAGCAAGTGTTGCATTTAGTGGTCCAGTTGCAGCAATTGGATTTAGTGGTTTGGTTACGTTTGCCGGTACAACTTTAAATGGAGCATTTGATTATACAGCTATTGATGGTAGTAATATAACAACAGGAGTTATTAGTAGTGCAGGTTTATCTGCTTCAGCAGGTTCTCAAATTAGCTTAACCGATGGTTCAATTAAATTTGGGGGTACAACTGCAGCAAATCAAAAATTCTCGGTAACTTCTGCTGGTGTAGTAACGGCAACATCAGGAACAATTGGTGGATGGACTCTTTCAAGTTCTCAACTAAGGTCATCAGGAGCCTCTGGTGGAGGTGATGGTTCTAATACGAGTGTGGGTATGATAATATCAGCTGGAGGATTTATATCAGCACCAGATTTTAATATAAATTCCTCAGGTATTGCTTCATTTGGTACTTCAGCCAAGCTTGGAGGTCAACCTTTATCTGATGCATTTTCAATTGATGCAACTGATGGTTTAATACTTAACAAAACACTTAATATTGGTAATCTTGGGACAATTGGAACAAAATTTACACAATATAATGGTTATGCGACTAATTTTACAAACCTTGGAAATTTCCTTGATGATAGCAGTAGCAGCTTTGGTTGTGTTTTAGCTGGTACTAAAATTGAAACTAAACGAGGTGATGTAAATGTTGAAGATACACAAGAAGATGATATTATAAAAATATTTAATTTCGAAACTAAAGAATTCGGATGGTCTTCTATTGATGAAATAATTGTTACTAAAGTTAAAGGGTGGAGTATAATTAAAACTGAATTAGGTAAAGAATTAAAATGTTCAAATTCTCATTTACTATATCATCCTGATTATCCAAATTCTGCAATTGCAATTGATGAGTTGGGAGTTGGTGGTGAATTATATATTTCCAATAATAACAAATTAGAAATAGATATTATTTCAAGTATTGAAACATTTGATGAAGAAGTTATGGTATGGAATTATGAATTAAATAAAGTTCATAATTACATTTCAGATGGTATTCTTTCACACAATATGCCTGCAAAAGTTGACTGGGAAACAACACTTGGACATCGATATAAAAAAAGAAACGATGTTAGTATTGGTTCTGGAGATTTAGTGAAATTGGATTCTAATAAACAACTGATTAAGACAACCTCCACAAAAGATACATCGGTAGTTGGAATATTATGGCAAAAAATTGCCGATCCAATATCCCTTACCTTTAGTATTGAATCA
>TARA_B110000037_G_scaffold147826_1_pt1 | contig 14809 bp, 14 predicted proteins | sample TARA_B110000037 | Tara Oceans TARA_B110000037 (sample SAMEA4397196) | marine metagenome | biome: Polar Biome; feature: [MIX] marine epipelagic wind mixed layer (ENVO:01000061); material: water (ENVO:00002006), including particulate matter (ENVO:01000060) such as... | depth 10-100 m
GATTTCAAATTTGGCGAACTTCGATACAAATGAATTACGCATAGCTATATTCATTCACTCAGCGAGCCAAATATTATATATGACTTTGTGAGAATTTTAAGAACCCTTCGCTAGTTTTCTAACAGCAGCTATTTCTTTAAACTTGTTTCGGGCTTCGTCAACAGGTAAACCGAAATACGTTTTATCAGGACCAATTGATTTTGTAACGCCGGTTTTACCTAACACTATGGCATTTCTACCAATCGTTAATCCACTGCCAACACCAACTTGTCCCCAAATGGTAACATTATCTTCAACAATAACACAACCAGCAATTCCTACCTGACTTGCTATTAAACATTGTTTTCCAATTACGGTGTCGTGGCCAATTTGTATGAGGTTGTCAAGCTTGCTGCCTTCACCAATAATGGTAGCATCGGTAACACCACGGTCAATGGTACAATTTGATCCAATTTCTACATCATTTTCAACAACAACTTTGCCGCAAGAAATTAATCGGTCGTAGCCTGATGGTCTTTTTTTATAGTAAAAAGCATCGCCCCCAATAGTTGTATTGGCGTGCACAATTACGTTATTTCCAACAATAGTATTGGCTTGTAAAACCACATTTGCATGAACAATACAATCGTTGCCAATGATTACGTTTTCGCCGATAAAAACATTAGGTTGAATAACGGTGTTTTTTCCGATTTTAGCCGTTGGGCTAATGTTAGCTTGCGCTGATATAAATAACGAATGCTGATTAATCAATTCGTTAAAATCTCGAAAAGGATCATCACTTACAATGATTCCTTTGCCAGCAGGCACGCCTACTTCTTGGTTAATAAGGATACAGTTTGCTGCTGAGCTTAAAGCTTTGTCGTAATACTTAGGATGATCAACAAAAACCAATTCACCGGTTTTAATGCGATGAATTTCGTTAAGTCCAGTAATTGTTTGATTTACATCACCAAAACACCCTTTGTTTAGTGCTTTTGCGAGTTCAGCAATCGTTTTAGGATTACTAAAGTCCATTATTTCAATCTTTCAGAATACTGACCTGAACGGGTATCAACTTTAATTCTATCGCCAATATTGATAAACAACGGAACTTTAATTTCAGCGCCGGTGCTGATTGTTGCAGGCTTCATTGCATTAGTCGCTGTATCACCTTTAATGCCGGGTTCAGTGTATGTTACTTCACTTTCAATAAATGAAGGCAACTCGCACGTCATTGGTCTTTCCTCTTCAGCATGGAACATAATTTCTACAAAATCACCATCCGATAAGTACTGAGGATTATCAATTAAATGCTTCTCAAGTGAAATTTGCTCGTAGGTGTCGCAATTCATGAAATGGTAACCAATATCATCTTTGTACAAGTATTGGTATTTTCTTCTTTCAATTCGTACGATTTCGATTTTAGATCCAGATGGAAACGTGTTGTCAAGTACTTTTCCGGTAGTTAAACTTTTAAGTTTGGTTCTTACAAACGCAGGGCCTTTACCTGGTTTAACGTGAAGAAATTCTGTTACTTGAAATACATCGTGGTTGAATACGATACAAACACCGTTTTTTAAATCTGTTGTTGAATCCATTTAGAAACTATTTTAAACAAAAGTAAGGTTTTAACTTTATGTTGATTAGCTTAGATCAAGCATGTTTATTTGCTGAGTACAAAACCAAGTTTCAGTTTCCTGATGGTTAGAGCAAACAACAAATGTTCGGTCTTTCTTATTGGTTTCAACTAACGATTTAAACCATTCAACTCCATTTGAATCAAGGTTGCTTGTAGGCTCGTCAAGAAACACAAAACTGGCGTTCGATAAAATGGCCAACACCAACTTTACACGCTGTTTCATGCCTGATGAAAGCATTTTAATTTGTTTCGACCTGTGCTCGTTGAGCGTCATTGAATCTAAAATATCAGAGGTGGATAAGCCTTTTTTGAAGGATTTAAAATCCGCTTGAAAGACAATTTGTTCTTCAATAGTTAACTCTTCGATTAAACCTGAGTACGGTGTTGCAACAGCAATAAAATCATGGAAGTCAATAAATTCTTTTCCTGCAGTATCATAAACCACTACTTTTCCTTCTGACGCTACAGAATAGCCCATAAGGCATTTTAAAAGAGTAGATTTCCCTGAACCGTTTGAGCCAATAATGGCCAAATGATCATTTAATAAAAGGGTTAGATTTAGGCCTTTAAAGATGCGTTGATTTATAAACTTTTTACCAAAATCTTTAGCAACGAGTTTCATCTTACGACAGTGAGCTTCTAATCACCCCTTTTTCCGAAGAATTTATAAAGTCCATTATTTCTGATTTCAATTTTCCATCAGCAACGCTAGAGGCTACCTTCGACATTCCTTCAGAAACATTTTTGTTTAGTATGTAAATTTGTTTGTAGATGTTTTCTATGGTAGAAACATCGTCAGCTGTATAACCTCTTCTTTTTAATCCAACTGAATTTATTCCGATATAGGCCAATGGCTCTCTAGCTGCTTTTACATAAGGCGGCACATTTTTTCGTACCAACGAAGCGCCAGCAATAAAGCTATGAGCACCAATATGAACAAATTGTTGCACCGCAACTAATCCTTCTAAAATCGCAAAATCATCTATTTTTATATGTCCTGCAAGGGTAACTCCGTTTGCTATTATGCAATGATCACCAACAATGCAATCGTGCGCAATATGAACATAGGCCATAATGAGGCAATTCTTGCCAACTGAAGTTTTGTTTTTGTCTGCTGTTCCTTTATTAATAGTAACATGCTCTCTAATGGTGGTATTATCACCAATAAAAACGTGCGTGTTTTCGCCTTTGTATTTTAAATCTTGAGGAATAGCACCGATAACTGCTCCAGGGAAAACTTTACAGTTGTTTCCAACCCTTGTGCCGCTCATTAAAACGGCATTTGGCCCAATCCAGCAGTTGTCACCAATTTCAACATCTTCGCCAATTGTGGCAAAGGGTTCAATGACGGTATTGCTGCCAATAATTGCTTTGGGGTGAATGTTTGCTATCGAACTCATTTTTTATCTTTTACCACTTGGGCTATCATTTCAGCTTGCATTACTACTTTGTCTCCAACATATGCAGTGCCTCCCATATTAACAAGACCTCTTCTTATTGGAGTGAGCAAATTTAAGTGAAACACAATTGTATCGCCGGGTAAAACCTTTTGTTTGAATTTAACTTTGTCAATTTTCAAAAAGTAAGTTGAATAAAGCTCAGGATCATCAACATTATGAAGCGCAAAAATACCTCCTACTTGAGCCATTGCTTCAATTTGTAAAACACCTGGCATTACTGGGTTGCCTGGAAAATGCCCTTGGAAAAATTCTTCGTTGAACGTGATGTTTTTTACGCCTGTAATGGATTGGTCGTTCACATCAATTATTTTATCAACCAACAAGAACGGATACCTATGCGGAAGCATAGCTGTAATTTGATTGATGTCGTAAACAGGTTCTTTTTGTAAATCGAATTTAGGGGCTGCCTTAGCCTCTTTCTTCATTATGTCTTTTAGTATTTTACCAAACTCAACATTGGTATGGTGGCCAGGGCGAGCAGCTAAAATATGACCTTTAAAAGGTCTACCGATAAGTGCTAAGTCGCCAACAATATCAAGTAATTTATGACGCGCTGGTTCATTTTCGTATTGTAATTCAACATTGTTGAGAATACCAATACCAATTTTTTGAAGTTCAGATTTATCTCTGTTAAAAGTAGCAGCTAAACGGTCTTTTTCTTCTTCTGAAATTGATGTGTCAACCATCACGATGGCATTATCTGCATCTCCTCCTTTAATTAAACCATTGTTTACCAGTTGAATTAATTCGCGCAGAAAAACAAAGGTTCGGCAAGAGCTAATTTCAGAGGCAAATTCGCCAATATGATACATGGAAGCGTGCTGCGTTCCTAATAGCGGAGAATTGTAATCAACCATTACAGTTAACCTAAATTCATCGGCAGGAACAGCCAACATTTCTACTTGTTTGTTAGTTTCTTCGTAAGCAATGTTTTCTTTAAGAACGAAGTAATTTTTTTCAGCTGCTTGATCAACGATACCAGTTTTTATAATGGCATCTACAAATGGTTTGGAGCTTCCGTCTAATATTGGAATTTCAGGACCATCAAGCTCAATTAAAGCATTGTCAATTTCCATCCCATAAAGGGCGGCCAAAACATGCTCAGTGGTATGTACGTTAGCGCCATTTTGTTCTAAAGTAGTGCCTCGTTGGGTCGTTGTAACGTTGTCTAAATCAGCTTTTACGGTTGGTTGCCCTTCCATATCAATTCTTTGAAAAACATAACCGTGGTTTTCTGTTGCAGGCTTAATATTTATGGTCACAACTTTGCCTGTGTGTAAGCCAACACCTTTAACTGAAATGGTGTCTTTTATAGTTTTTTGAAAATCAGACATAACTTGTTATTGATTTTTAAATTTTCGAATGATTTCGTTTACTTGTCTGCTAAACTCAGGTAGTTTTCGGAACATTACATATGATCTTTTGTAGTCGCCGATTGAAAACGCTGGCGAACCTTGTACAATTTCTTCTTCTTTGGTAATTGATTGACCTATGCCACTTTGAGCGGCAATTTTGACTCCGTCAGCAATAGTGATGTGACCAATAATTCCAACTTGTCCACCAATCATGCAGTTTTTTCCAATCCTAGTTGAACCTGCAATTCCTGTTTGGGATGCAATAACGGTGTTCTCACCAATTTCTACATTATGTCCTACTTGTATAAGGTTGTCTAATTTAACTCCTTTGCGGATGATGGTAGAACCCAAAGTGGCTTTATCGATGGTTGTATTTGCTCCGATTTCAACATGATCTTCGATAACAACGTTACCGGTATGAATAATTTTTTGGTAGCTATTTTCAGCGTTTGGCGCAAAGCCAAAACCATCGCCACCAATGATAACACCTGGATGCAGAACGCATTCGCTTCCAATTACACAAGCTTCCATTACAACAACACCAGGTTTGAGTATTGATTTTTCGCCAATGCTAACATTTTGACCAATAGAGCAATTTGGGTAAATCTGTGCGCCATCTTTAATTATAGCATTTTTTCCGATGTAAGTACCGGCAGAAATGTACACCTCTTTTCCAATAATTGCAGTTTCATCAATAATTGCCGTTTTGTGAATACCTACATGTGCATGGGTCATTTTGTGGTATGCCTCCAAAACCTTTGAGAATGCAATGCGCGAATCATCTACTTTAACTAACGTTAAGGTAGATGGAATTTCTTTGGTAGGAACAAACGATTTATTAACAATAGCAATGCTTGCTTTACTGGAATAAATGTAATCTGTGTAATTTTTGTTGCTTAAGAAACAAATGGATTCCGGAACGCCTTCCTCAATTTTAGCTAATTTTTTAACTTCTACTTTTGGGTTACCTACTATATCTCCTTGTAAAAGCTCTGCAAGCTCGGCGGCAGTAATCTTCATAAATGAATTGATCTATCTTTTGTTAAAGGTTTCAAAAATAGACATATAAAAACCTTAATAAAAATTCGACTTTTACAACTTTTCAACATTAAGAATGGCTTAAGACATAGATCTCTAAACGTTGATTTTTTGATATACGTCTTTAGGACAAACAAAATAATACTTGGTAACGGGTCCCGTTTTAACCGAGATGTTTAAAATGTCAGCCGCTTGTGAAATTCCTTTTATGCTTCCGTCTTTAAATAAGATGTTTATTTGGTCATCCTGCATAGAATACTCACTATTTGAAACTTTGCCACAATAAACAAAATATTTCGCCTCTTCAGTGCTAATTCCATTCTGAAGAGCAGTAATTTCAACTGCTTCATTTATAGCAGCATCCTTAACTTTTTTGTTGCTTAAAATTATTTTGCTTAAAGTCCTGTTTATTAGCGATGTAGATAATGCAGAAAGCACCTTGTCAGGATGGTTCATCCATTGTTTAATACTTGCAAGAATGTCGTAATCATCAATATTGGTAAAGTTTTTTACCACCTCAGTATTCACTTTCAAATCAGCTTCTTGTATTTTGTTTTCCATAAAAAATCGAAGCGATTCAGGAGCTGTTATTTCAACATTTGCTCTAACTAGTTCTTTTGCCCTTTGTAGTATTTTCATCAAAAGAAACTCCGCAACCAAAACTGTTTTGTGAAGATACACCTGCCAGTACATCAATCTGCGAGCAACCAAGAATTTTTCAATAGAGTAGATGCCTTTTTCTTCAACAGCAAGTTCATCATTAACTACATCAATCATCTTGATGATTCTATCTGATCCAATAACTCCTTCAGATACTCCTGTGAAAAAACTATCTCTTTTTAAATAATCCAACCGGTCCATATCCAATTGACTAGAAACCAATTGATGTAAAAATCTTTTAGGGTACGTATCATTAAAAATAGCCAAGCACGTTTCTAATTTGCCGCCAAATTCTTCATTCAATTTTTCCATCAACAATGTCGACATCATTTCATGGTTGATTCCTTCAACAATGCTGCACTCCAAGGTGTGTGAAAAGGGGCCATGACCAATGTCATGCAATAGAATGGCAGCCGTTGCGCCTAATGCTTCATCATCAGTAATAACGTGACCTTTGTTCCGTAACTCTTCAATGGCTTGACCCATTAAATGTGTTGCTCCAAGGGCGTGATGAAACCGAGTATGGTTGGCTCCGGGGTATACTAAATTGGTTAACCCCAATTGCGTAATTCTCCTTAATCGTTGAAAGTAAGGATGTTGAATAATATCGAATATTAATTCGTGAGGAATAGTAATAAAACCATAAACGGGATCGTTTAAAAGCTTTCTTTTACGGGTGAAACTTTGCTCGTGCACTTTGAACTATTAATTTCACGCAAAAGTCAGTAAAATAAACAACATGGATAAGATCAGGATATTGTGGGCCGATGACGAGATAGATTTATTAAAACCCCATGTGCTCTTTTTAGAGAAGAAAGGGTATGAAGTGGAGACCTCTACCAATGGAGCTGATGCATACGATATGTTGGTTGAAAATCATTATGATATTGTTTTTTTAGATGAAAACATGCCGGGTTTAACAGGCTTAGAAACATTGTCTAAAATGAAGGAATACAAAATGTCGATTCCTATTGTGATGATCACTAAAAGTGAAGAAGAATATATCATGGAAGACGCTATTGGCTCTAAAATTTCTGATTACTTGATAAAACCAGTAAATCCAAATCAAATTTTACTTTCAATCAAAAAAAATCTTGACACTACTCGATTGGTGAGCGAGAAAACGACATCAAACTACCAACAGCAGTTTAGAGAATTGAGCATGCGTTTAAACGACCGACTCGATTACGAGGAGTGGATGGATGTTTACAAGAAGATGGTTTATTGGGAGCAGGAGTTGGAGAAATCTGAAGACGAAGGAATGTCTGAAATTCTGGCGATGCAAAAGCGTGAAGCCAATGGCAATTTCTTCCGTTTTATTAAAGACAATTACACCGATTGGTTGGCAAACGAAGATGATGCGCCGATTCAATCGCATACGCTTTTTAAGAAAAAGGTTGCTCCATTATTAGAGAAAGAACCTGTTTTATTGGTGGTTATTGATAACCTGCGTTTGGACCAATGGAAAGCGATTGAGCCCATTATTAGCCCATACTTTAATGTTGAAGAGGAAGAGTTGTACTACAGTATTTTACCAACGGCAACTTCGTATGCTAGGAATGCTTTTTTCTCAGGAATGCTTCCATCTGACATGGGTAAAATGTTTCCTCAATGGTGGAAAAACGAAGAAGAGGAAGGTGGAAAAAACTTACACGAACGCGACTTTTTAGGGAAGCAATTGGAGCGGTTGGGGTTAGATCCAAAATTCTCGTACCACAAGATTTTGAACATGAACGAAGGCAAAAAGTTTGCTGATAAAGTGTCTAACTTAACCGATTACCCGCTGAATGTTTTGGTATACAACTTTGTTGATATGCTATCGCATGCTAAAACCGAAATGGAAGTAATAAAAGAGCTAGCAGATGATGAATCGGCATACCGCTCTTTGACTGTTTCATGGTTTAAACATTCGCCATTGTTTGATGCGTTGAAAAAGGCAGCAGCGCTAAAACGTAGAGTAATAATTACTACCGATCACGGCAGTGTTTTGGTGAATAATCCTGTTAAAGTGGTGGGTGATAAAAATACCAACTCTAATTTGCGTTACAAAACAGGTAGAGCTTTGACTTACAATAGCAAAGAGGTGTTTGAAATTATGCATCCTGAAAAGGGGTTTTTACCAAAAGGCAATGTTAGCTCAAGGTATATTTTCGCTGGCGAAACAGATTTTTTTGCGTACCCAAACAACTACAACCACTACGTTAAATATTACAGAAATACGTTTCAGCATGGAGGGGTTTCATTGGAAGAAGTATTGGTGCCGTTTATTAGTTTAAACCCAAAATAATGGAATTTAGAATTAAGGATGAAGAAGAATTAAAACAAGCTGCTGAGTACATTATACAAAAGTACAGCAGTGAATATATCTTTATTTTTAAAGGCTCAATGGGTGCTGGTAAAACGACCTTTATCAAACAAATTTGTAAAGCGTTAGGTGTGGTTTCTGAAACCAGTAGTCCTACTTTTTCATTAATCAACGAATACGAAACCAGCAGCGGTGAGGTTGTTTACCATTTCGATTTTTACAGATTGGAATCAGAAGAAGAAGCCTACGATTATGGCTACGAAGAATACTTTTATTCTGGCAACAAATGCTTTATTGAATGGCCCGAAAAAATTCCGGGTTTGATACCTGATAAATTCATTACCATCGAGATTGAAGTTGATGGTAATGAAAGGGTTATTAGGACTGGGTGATAGTGAAGTACACTGAGCCTTGCTTGTTCTCTAGAGCTGCCATTCTGAGCACAGTCGAAGAACGAAGGACAGGCAAGTAAGTTTCCGGACGCTCAACAGCCAAAGTATTATTTCCTCTAATCAAAAAGAATCATATCAAAGGTGGCTGAGCCTGTCGAAACCCGGTCATGTTTTAACAAAACCTCTTCCTCCTGACAACAATCGGGGTCGTGCCTCACTACTTTTCTAAAGTAAAAATTGCTTCGTTCTAATTGCATTGAAATAAGCTAACCCCAAAACTTATGCTTATCTTTACCGTGCTTAAAATAATCCGGTAAATGGATACCTCCAAAGAAACCTTAAAATCGCTCTCTGAGTCTGCGCTTTTTCAACCAAAAGAGCAAATGATGCCGGTACAAACGGCCGATTCGAAAATGCTGATTGGCATACCAAAAGAAATTGCTTTTCAAGAGCACCGTGTTGCAATGACACCAAACGCAGTTAATGTTTTGGTGGCAAATGGTCATGAAATAATAATGGAATCAGGAGCAGGAATGGCTTCAAATTTTTCAGATAATTTGTATTCTGAAGCCGGAGCACAGATTTATTATTCTGCAAAAGAAGTATATCAAAAAGCGAGTTTAATTTTAAAAGTAGCACCACCAACACTCGAAGAAATTGATTTAATGCAGTACCAACAAATGTTGGTTTCGGCATTGCAATTAACCGTGCAGCCGGTCAATTACATGCGTAAGTTGGGTCAGAAAAAAATTCATGGCATTGCTTGGGATTACATTCAAGACGAGGATGGCGTTTTTCCTATCGTTCGTGCAATGGGCGAAATAGCTGGTAATTCTGCGATCCAAATTGCTGCGGAGTATTTAGCACATGGCAAAAAAAGCCGTAAAGCACTTTTCGGAAACATTACAGGAGTACGACCAACCGAAGTCGTAATTTTTGGCGCTGGCGCCGTTGGCGAATCGGCTGCTCGTGCAGCATTAGGGCTTGGCGCTATGGTTCGTGTTTTTGATAAATCACTATACAAGTTAAGAAGAATACAAGAAAATTTAGGCTTACGATTAAACACAAGTACGCCGCAACCGGATAGAATTTTACACGCTTTGAAATCGGCTGACGTTGCCATTGGCGCAATACGATCAAACAAGGGCAAGACCCCAGTAATTGTATCGGACGAGATGGTTGCTCAAATGAAATACAGCAGTGTAATTATTGATGTTTGTATAGATGGCGGAGGCTGCTTTGAAACAAGCAGAGTAACCACGCACGATAACCCAGTTTTTCGCATACACGATGTAATCCATTACGGTGTTCCAAACATTGCATCACGTGTACCAAGAACAGCCTCCTATGCCTTGTCAAATATCTTTATCCCGATTTTATTAAACTTTGGTGAACACGGAAGCTTTGAAGAAGTTTTAAGAAGATACCAAGGCGTTCGAAATGGTGTATATATGTTCAACGGAATCATCACAAACAGGTACTTAGGTGAAGCCTTAAATCTACCATATAAAGACCTCGATTTATTAATTGCGGCAATGTCATAACAACATGGGAAGAAGATTTTTTCTATTCGGAATAGGCGCCGTAATTGGCAGCTTTTTTGTTTATTTTACTTTAATTAAAGACCGTGGTAGAGAAGGCTACAGTTCGTATTTTCCCAACGGAAGGGTACTTAAAAAAGTAGTTCAAGGCATTGATACTACATCGGTAAACCTCAATTGCTGGCTCAATTGCAACCGACTATCGGTTAAAGATTTTAGAATGGTAATTAAAGAAAGCGAAGTTGATTTCGATAAGAGCAATACCAAAGCCGACGTAAAAATCTTTTTGATTAACAGTCAATTTGCTGGCTTAAATTATACCTATCAGGTAAACCTTAAAGACACTTTTGCAACACTAAATTATTTGTACACCATTGGGGTGGAGCGTGATTGCGATTGTGATACCAAATCTGAGTAATCAAATGGTACAAATAGTATCTAATAAAGACGAATTATCAATATACCTTTCTGCTTTAACAGGATTGGAAAACGCAAAAGTTGCTGTACTTGTTGATAGCAATACATTGAAATATTGTTATCCGCTAATAGCTGAAATAGAGGAACTTCACAAGTGTGAGATTTTGGAAGTTGAACCGGGTGAAGACTCTAAATCACTCGAAATTGCTGCTCATCTGTGGCAAAGTTTGCAGGAGTTTGAGTTTAACAGAACCGACTTTCTAATATGCTTAGGCGGGGGAGTAATTACCGATTTGGGTGGATTTATTGCCTCAACTTTTAAACGTGGGATGCGCTTTGTTCATATTCCTACTAGCTATACCGGCATGGTTGATGCAGCCATTGGCGGCAAGCAAGGTCTTAATTTTAACGGCGTCAAAAACCAAATAGGTGTTTTTAGTGAACCAATAGCAACATTAATTTACCCTGAGTTTTTAGAAACCTTACCCGAACGAGAATTGAATTCTGGTTACATAGAAACTATAAAACACGCTTTAATTAGCAATGGTGGTTTGTGGAATAAAATCGTTGAAGAAGAGCCTTTGAGTTCAACTGAAATAGTCCGTAAATCCACTGAAGTAAAGCAAGGTATTGTTGAGCAAGACCCTAATGAAAAAGGCATCAGAAAAGCACTCAATTTTGGTCATACTGTTGGTCACGCATTCGAAGCAATTTACAAAAGTGAATTGTTGCATGGTGAGGCAGTAGCCATCGGCCTTTTAGTTGAGCTGCAGTTGTCCGTTGAGCTGCTAAATTTTCCTTTGCAAGAGTATAAAACGATACAAAATGTAATATCTAATTTTTGTCCTATAACTGTTGAATTAAATAACGTGGATGTGCTCATAGAATTGATGAAACACGATAAAAAGAACGATGGGAAAGGTATTAACTTTACGCTGTTGAATCGAATTGGCGGTGTTGAAATAAATCAATACGTTGCGCCTGATGCAATAAGCTCTGCAATCAAAAAAGTGTTTGGTAAATGATTTCAATTTTTCCTTCTAGTCAAACGTTATCAGGAATAGTAGAATTACCAAAATCTAAAAGTATCTACAACAGATATTTGGTTTTAAAAGCGATACATCCAGAGCTTAAATTGGATACTCAACCGGATTCAGATGATACAAAGGTTTTGGAGGAGGGTTTAAGCCAAACAGGAGGGACTGTTCATGTAAGACACGCAGGAACGGCCATGCGATTTTTAACAACCTATTTTGCTTCAACTCCAAATGTGTCCGTAGTTTTAACCGGGTCTGAAAGAATGCAAAAAAGGCCAATATCAGCATTGGTATCTGCCTTAAACAAAGCAGGAGCAGAAATCAGCTACTTACAAAAAAAAGGGTTTCCTCCTTTAAAAATTAAAGGGCAAAAACTGAATCCCACCAGGATGGATATTAACTGCACAACCAGTTCTCAATATGCTACATCTATTTTATTATGTAGTTCAAGGTTTGGAAGTTCATTTACACTGAACCTAACAGGCGAGGTTGTTTCAGCTGGCTATATCGACTCAACTCTTGACGTTTTAAAAAATATTGGGTACTCGGTTGAACTTGATGGAAATACAATAAAAGTTGAAAGACCAAAAAAAATTAAATCAAACATTTCCGTTGAATCCGATTGGAGTGGAGCAAGCTATTTTTACAGTGCTTTAGCGATGGCGATTTCTGGAGAAATGTGCTTAAAAAACTTGAATATTGATTCCATTCAACCCGATCATCTTACTGCTGAAATATTTAAACCTTTTGGCGTTGAAACAACACAATTAGGTACTGATTTAAGTATCAAAAAAGTAAATGTTGAATTGCCAACTACTTATGTGGCAGACCTAATTAACACGCCTGATTTAGCCCAAACTTTGGTGGCTTGCTTAGTAGGGTTGAAAATTAAATTTAAGCTTACCGGACTTCAAACTTTGGTTCATAAAGAAACAAACCGACTTGAAGCGCTTCAAGTTGAATTGTTCAAATTGGGCGTGGTTGCTCAAATTAGCGAAAACAGCATATCCGTTGTAGAATTTCCGAAGGTTTTTAATTTGGCCATTATAAAGACCTACAATGACCATAGAATGGCCATGGCATTTGCCGCTTTAGGAGTAATAAGCAATGTTGAAATAGAAGATACTGAAGTAGTAAGTAAATCGTTTCCTGATTTTTGGAACCAGCTTAAAAATACAGGAATTGTGATGTCCGTTACATCTTGAACTATGAAAACTTTTCATCTTTGCACAAACTCAAATAACCATGTTTAAAAAAGGCAACAAGATTTACAGCATTTTCAAAATGAAATGTCCTAAATGCCATGAAACAGACTTATTTATAAATAAGAACCCTTTCAAGCTGGATGGCTTTTTTGGTATGCCAAAACAATGTTCTGTGTGTCACCAAAAATTTGAGCTCGAACCTGGGTTTTATTATGGATCAATGTATGTCAGCTATGGCGTTACCATAGCTTATTTGGTTTCGGTATTTGTTGCCATGACAGTTCTTTACCCTACTTTTAGTCTTGAACTTTATTTAGGAGTTGGAATTAGTACCATGATTCTTTTAACGCCTTATTTCTTTAAAATTTGTCGTGCGATTTGGATTAATTTTTTTGTTGGTTTTGATCCTCCAAAAAGAGGGTGAATTAATTTGAATGAAAATCTCCATACACAGTTATTGAAAAGCTTTATTAATAATTGTCTTAAATCATATAATTCTGTTGTCATGTTTTAGGTTTTAATAAGTTTGGCGGTGGCATTTTACCTTCATAATTCAACATTTTAAGCCAAAGCCCAACTTAAAAAATGCATAAGCCGACCATAAAACACTAAATGCAGGAATATTTTGGGATAAATACGGCTTTGAGTGTTATTAGTAAGCAGTTGATTAACAGTGTCATAAAATAGGTAAACTAGGTTAATTAACCTAATTTACCTATTTTAGTTTGGGTATATAATTATTTTCTCCGAGACTTGTCTAAACTTTATAATCATGAAAATGTCTTATTTCTCTTTATCGGGATTGCGATCATTACTATTATCATGTTGCGTTTTATTCAACGTAAACGTTATTGCTCAAAGTAATCAACAATCAACAGAAGATTTCACCAAGTTCATTAACGAGCATCCTTTTTATAAAAGAGCTCCAATGACAAAGGAAGAATTAAAGAAAATCCCGAAATATGACAGACCGGACTTAGCTTGGGAACTGGATTATCTAACTACTCTTGACCCTGCTACAGGTCAACCTGAAAGAGATCGATTGATTCCTACTTTAGATGCGGTAGACCAATACAAAAACACATTGACTCCAATTATGCCAGGATCATCTACTGCTGCGGCATGGGTTGAACGTGGACCAAACAATGTTGGTGGCAGAACAAGAGCATTAATGTGGGATCCAAATGATGCCACAGGAAAAAAAGTTTGGGCTGGTGGTGTTGGCGGCGGACTATGGTACAATACCGATATTACCAATGCAACATCTAATTGGCAAAATGTAAACGATTTATGGGATAATGTGGCAGTTAGTTGCATCGCATTTGACCCAAATAACACAAATACGTTTTATGTTGGTACTGGTGAGGTTTATACCGGAGCATCAAGAGGTGCTGGGGTTTGGAAAACTACCAATGGAGGAGTCTCATTCACAAGATTAGCTTCAACAACTTCATTTTATTATATAAATGATATTGTTGTGCGTAATGAAAGTGGAACATCGGTTGTTTATGCAGCGGCTGATGGGAGATATTATAATGGTATGTGGCATGGGCATAACGATGCTGGCTTACAGAGATCAACAAATGGAGGCACATCATGGACTCAAGTTTTACCAAACATACCTGGTGAAACTAGCAATTTTGTTCCATCAGATATTGAAATAGGGTTAGATAACAGACTTTGGATTGGAACTCGAAAAATGCCATATGGCGGAACAGATAGAGGTGGAGGACGCGTTATTTATTCTGATAACGGTACAACTTGGACGACATCAAGTACAA
>TARA_B110000037_G_scaffold32077_1_pt1 | contig 14805 bp, 10 predicted proteins | sample TARA_B110000037 | Tara Oceans TARA_B110000037 (sample SAMEA4397196) | marine metagenome | biome: Polar Biome; feature: [MIX] marine epipelagic wind mixed layer (ENVO:01000061); material: water (ENVO:00002006), including particulate matter (ENVO:01000060) such as... | depth 10-100 m
ATGGAACAAAAATCGCAATTGGGGCTCCCTATAACGACGGAAATGGAAACGAAGCAGGGCAAGTAAGGGTGTATGGTTATTCTGCTGGCAGTTGGTCACAGCTTGGAACTGACATCGCCGGCGAGGCCGTTGGTGATCGAAGTGGTTCGAGCGTATCAATGAGCAGCGATGGCTCAACATTTGCAATTGGTGCACCTTTAAATGACTTTAACGGCACTAATTCAGGCCACGTAAGGGTTTATCAATAGACAACGTCTAATACATTAAAACTAGGGCGGTGAATAACCGCCATTATTTTGATAGATTAGTTTGTGCTGAGCTTTTAGAGGTAACTGTTATAGGTACCAAAAAAAAATAGCCGATCAACTATATTAGTTTATCTAAAAACTCAGCTTTGGTAACAACAGCCACTTGCAATTATTAAAAGGTTTAACCCGCATTATTCATAAAGAATTAACAAATTTTTTGGGCTATACTTTTTCCAGTAATAAATACTATTTTTGTGTTTTAAATCACGTTTTAAACACTTATAAATGAAAAGAGCGTTAGAAAATAAGCTGTTAAATTGGAAAAACACACCAAATAGGTTGCCGTTAATCATTCAAGGGGCGAGGCAGGTAGGTAAAACCTACATCATGAAATGGTTTGGAGCAAGCCATTTTGAACACTATGCTTATTTTAATTTTGACGAACGCCCTGAATTAAAAGGTTTTTTTGAGAAAAATAAAGATGTTGACCGTATCATAAATTCACTTTCGTTGATTAGCGGTATCAGCATTAATACCAATACGCTCATTATTTTTGATGAGCTTCAGGAATGCCCCGAAGCCTTGAATGCCCTAAAATATTTTGCAGAAAAAAAACCAGAAATTCCAGTTGTAAGTGCGGGCTCGCTTTTGGGTATCGTATTACATTCAGGCTCCTCCTTTCCAGTTGGGAAAGTAGCGTTTATGACACTTTATCCACTATCATTTCGCGAAGTTTTGCCTTATTGGAATGAAAAATTGGCTCGTTTTTTAGATCAAATTGATACGGTAGAAGCTATACCAGAATTTTTCTTTAGTGACTTAGTGGATAGTTTTAAAAAATACCTCGTAACAGGTGGAATGCCTGCGGTATTAAATGCATTCAATCAGCAACACACATTCGATGCTTGTGAAACGGTCTTGCAAAATCTAATCCTGTCTTACAAAGGAGATTTTGTAAAGCATCCTGTAATGAGCGATGTGGCAAAAATTGGGCAAGTGTTTGATTCTTTGCCAAGTCAACTGGCTCGTGAAAATAAAAAATTTGTTTACCAATTGGTTAGAACAGGGGCTAGAGCGAGGGAATATGAAGATGCTATCCAATGGTTGGTTCGTTCAGGGTTGGTTTATCAAATAAAATTGAGCACAAAACCTGGTATTCCGCTAGCTGCTTATGACGATGTGAGCGCTTTCAAATTATATGCTTTAGATGTTGGAATTATGCGTAAAATGGCTAGGCTTGCTCCAACTGCTTATGCCGAAGGTTCTCGTTTGTTTACGGAATTTAAAGGGGCAATGACGGAAAATTATATTTTACAAAGTTTAGTCACCCAATTTGATGACCTTCCAAGATATTGGTCTTCAGGTAATACAGCAGAGGTTGATTTTATAGTGCAATATGAAAACAACATTATCCCAATAGAAGTAAAAAGTGACGAAAATATCAAAAGTAGAAGTTTGCAACTGTATCACCAAAAATTCAATACAACACTGCGAATTCGGTATTCTTTAAAAAATCTTTCTTATCAGGATGGCTTATTGAACATTCCTCATTTTATGTCCGATTATACGGAAAAAATTATCGAAATTATTATAAATGACTAAATCAATTGCCTTCGTTTTATGCTAATTTGTTTGCTTTTGGAGTTATACCGAAACCATACACCAACAATGTATTTATTAGACAGTAAAAGAGAAATAATTTTGCGTCCAAATTCTGTAAAACAAATGGATAGCTGGGTGGATTGGTATTTAATACAGGGAAACAACTAAATACAAAAACAGCAACCACCTCTGACGGCGAAACAATAGGTGATGTCCTTGAAAATATCCGTCAGGCAATAAATTTGTTATTTGGTCGAAATTAGGACGTGATCAACAGATAGTGATAACGGTTAATTTCAATTTGTTGAACAAAAAGGTATCGTTTGCTTTTAATCCAATCAAAACACTCCCAACGCGCGAAGCCGGAGAAATAACGTATACTTCTTGGTTATTAATTACACATTTCCCAAGCCCAATACTTAAATAAAAATAGCAATTTTCTGCCATGATTAAGGCTCCTAGTTCTGGAGATGTATTTAACTTTTTAGGATTGATTTGATCTAGCAGTTTTAACTGCATTAGGTTCGTTTGCAGCAGTTGAGAAGCTTTATCTTTTTCTAACATGGCCATTGCTCTGGCCGTTTCATGTTTGTCGCCGGCAGTGCTTTTAGTCTCTCCTGAGGCAGATTCTTGCGCAGAATCAACCCGTGTTTTAGAAACATCAATTTTAGTATTTACTAATTTGATGCAGTGATTATAGCAGGCAATTTTAAGTTCGTTAATCATACAATTTGTTCAGCTTCAAGCTTGGTAGATATTTTATATAAAGCGTTAATTTTTTGAGTTGTTTTACCGATAACACCATCACCAATGGTTCGTGCATCAATCTGTCTTACCCAAGCCAATGCACCCATGGTTCCTGTCGTAAAGCATTCTTCGGAAATATACATTTCTGAAATAGAAATATCTTTTTCAATACATTCAATTTCGTTCTCTTTGCAGAGGCTCATTACTTTATCTCGTGTTAAACCGGGCAAACAACTAGTTGCAAATGGGGTTATTACTTTGCGATTTTTAACAAAGAAAATATTAGTTGCATTGGTTTCTGAAACCAAACCATTTACATCAAGCATTACTGCATCATCAACACCTGATACATTGGCCTCAATTTTAGCCAAAATGTTGTTTAGCAAATTGTTGTGATGAATTTTCGAATCTAAACACTGAGGTGGGTTTCTTCTTATGCTCGATGTTATTAGTGATATTCCGTCATCTCCATAAACCAACCCTTTGTATTCGGGTAAAACAATTAATGTTGGGCCAAAGGTATTTAAATTAGGATTCATACCTGATGTTTCTTTTAAGCCTCTCGAAAGTGTTAGCCTGATATGAACACCATCACTCATTTTGTTTGCTTTTAGGCATTCAAAAACAGCTGTTTTTATTTCATCAACAGTTGGAATAGACGTAAAAGCTAATGCCTTAGCCGAATTAACCATTCGTTGAGCATGTTCAGTAAGTTGATAAATTTTACCATTATAAACTCTTAAACCTTCCCAAACACCATCGCCGCCTTGTGCAAGACTATCTAAAACTGAAATTTTTGCATCTACGCGTTTAAACAATGCACCATTAATTGAAACCAAGGTATTTTCGTTCCGAGGGTCGTAGGTGTTGAATTGTGCCATTAATTATTGGTTGCTTGTTTTGTGTTCAACTAGTTGTTGATATTGCTTTACCACTTTTTGGTACATTTTGTTTTGTCTATATTCAGAATCATCAAAAGTGGTACTTTCTGATGAAATAAAGGCAGTACTTTTATGTACATTTTGATACCAATATTTATCCCAAGGGCCATCTTCAGAACGTTTACCAGAGGCCCATTTTAACATTTTATCAGTAAATGTAATATCACAAAAATCACAAAGTGCTTTCAAGGCTAGTTCTGAGTTTCGTTTTATGTCTTTTGCTTCAATTAACAAATAGGGTTGGTTGTTTTTTTTTAAATAATCTATAATTTCAAGCTGCTGCTGATACGCTAAATCAAGAAGAGTAGGCTGATCAATGTTTTTTGTGTACGATTTTAAAACATGATATGGGTGCCTTGTTAGTACTATGTTTCTTTGATTGATTAGAAAACTTAAATCTAAATCAACAACATGATTCGCGATGTTCTTGGTAAAAACAAATCCACTTTTATTTTCAGATTCGAAACAGTTTTCAATTACTTTTTTTGAGTCCAACTCAAAAGTGTTCATTACTTCATCTCGAGAAGGCCGCCAAACGCCTGTTTGTTTTAAAAAGTAGCCAAACAGGGGTTCATCATAAGCTTTACAGTCTCCTCGATTAATAAAACTATACATTAAAGCGGTAGATAAATTTCTCGGTCCCGACCAAAGCGCTATATTCTTCTTGGTCATTACAATTTACTTAGTTGCTCTATTTCTTCTTTAAAATTACCTGAAATGATTGGAAAACGACACCATGTTTTTGGGTCTACATTGTAATCATCAAAATGGAAGGAAGGGGCATAGCGCTCTCTTTTCCATTGGTTGTAGCTCCACAATTTGTAAAATTTAGAAATGTATTTTATAAGATTTGATTTGGAGTCAATATTTTTAGCGTTTAATTCTTCAAATGTTTCGATTGGGCTTTTCCATTGCCCAATAGCTAATTTTTCAATTTCATTAAAAATGGGGTAGGGCATCAAATCATCTTCATCGGTCTGGTTTTTGTTTTTTGGGCGCAACTCGGCGGTTGAATTTTGGCTGTTTATTGCCGATAGGCTTTTATAGCCAAGCGTCTTTTGTGCCCAAACTAAATAATCTCTAACAAACTGTTTGTCAACTCCAGCAATTGGTGATAAGCTACCTGCAGTATCGCCGTCCATTGTTGCATAACCTGCTGATGCTTCACTTCGATTGGAAGTGGTCAACAATAGTTTTCCAGTTAAGTTAGCCAACATCCATACACCTGGAGCTCGCAAACGCGCTTGTATGTTTTGCAATGCAATGTCATCTGTTTCCCAATTTAATTTTCGGTCTAAGGCTTTTTCAACTTTAGTTGATAATGTAGAAACTTCATCGTCAATTTGCCAATCTGAGAATTTAGCACCAATTTCACCGGCCAATTCTTTAGCAGCGTTAAAGGTTATGTCACCAGAGTTTTTGGTTGCTTGATATACTGTGAACAAAAAGTGTTTGGTGAGGACCTTTATCGCATCCTTAGCTGAAATTGAATCAAAGGAAACACCGGTCTTTTTGCAAAACTCTTTCAATCCAAGTTCCTCAACTCCATATTTTATCATTTGCGTAACTAATATTGCACACAAGCCAGAATCAGCGCCACCACTTAAAGAAAGGACAAAGCCTTTCGCTTTTACTTTTCGTAAATAATCAAAAAGTGCTAAAGTAGAAGCTTTTGAAAATTCTATGTTTTTATCCGATGAATCGGAACTTGTTTTTTGTGTTGTTTGGTCTGGGTTTTTAAAATCAATATCCAATAAATGAACTTGATTGTCTTTAAAACTTAACCTGTCGGCTTTGTATTTTAATGCGCCATTTTGAAACAATTGAACATCTCCGTCAAAAATTACTCTACCAGATTCATTACCAAGTAAGTTAACCAAAACAAAAGCGCAGTTGTTGTTGCTTTTTAGGTTTAAACCATTTTGTTCCCTTCGGTGTGTTTTGCCAAAGGAAAAATGACTCGCACTTGGGTTTAAAATAAGCTGAGCTCCCTGCTCAATGTACTTGTTAGCGGGTCTGTTGAATTCATCCCAAGCATCACGACAAATTTCAATTCCTGTTTTTATACCATCAAAATTATATAGAACATCGCCAACAGGAAAAGTGAAACCTGCAAAATTTATTTGCTCAACCTTACTACTAAGCCATGGAGTAAACCACCGTTGTTCATAATGAATTCCATCGGTGGCTAATTGCTGTTTTAAGGTACAACCTAAAATGGCTTTGTTGTGTAATACAAATTGTCCGTTGTAATTTTTAGAATTGATTCTTATTGGTGCACCTATGATCAAATATTCACTTTCAACTTTCGTTGCAATCTCTTGTAATAATTCTTCTGTTTTTGAATAAATCCAATCACTAAAAAATAAATCCTGACAACCGTATCCTGTTAAAGATAATTCAGGCATTAATACAACTTTAGCAGACTTTAGTTTTGCTTTTCCCAACGCATCGAAAATGTTCGAAAGGTTGTGCTTCCAGTCAATGGGAGTTTGGTTTAATGAAACTGCTGCTACTTTTAGTTTAGACATGCTATTTTTACGAACTAATTTCAAAAATAAAGAATAATAAATGTTAGCAAACAAAGAAATAAAAAGATGCACTTGGTGTTTGTCGGATCAAATTTACATCGATTACCACGACAAAGAGTGGGGGAAACCAATTTATGATGGTCATAAATTGTTTGAAATGTTGTGCTTGGAAGGTGCACAGGCCGGACTTAGCTGGATTACAGTATTAAAAAAGCGTGAAAACTACCGAAGACTTTTTGATAATTTTAATCCGAATAAAATAGCGTTGTATGATGATGATAAAAAGAAACTTTTACTTTGTGAGGTTGGAATAATTCGCAACAAGCTAAAGATTCAAGCATTTATAACCAATGCACAGTTGTTTTTAATGTATGAAAAAGAGAATGGTTCTTTTTCTGATTTAATATGGAGTTTTGTTGACGGTGAGCCAATAATTAACAACCCAACCGCTTTAGCGGAAGTACCTGTTGCTACTGATGCATCTATTAAGTTGAGCAAAGAACTAAAAAAGCTTGGCTTTAAATTTATAGGCCCTACAATATGTTATGCTTTTATGCAAGCAGCTGGATTGGTTAATGATCATGTAGTTGATTGTAAGTTTAAGTAGGGTAGAGACCCAAAACATTGATTCTTATGTTTACTTGTTGGATGCAACGGAGAAAATATATTAACAAAAGATTACATATCTTTATGGAGGTGAAAAAGGTAATTTTTACTGTATTGCTTGTAACGCTTTCGCTATTTGGTAACACGCAGGTTATTGCTGATTTTACGGCAGATACAACCGAGTTTTGCACGCCATATTTGGTAACTTTTCAAGACATGTCGCAAGGTGGTCCTATTATTTACCGTAAATGGATTTTTACGCCAACTAATTTTGCATTAGGTAACCAAACCAATCCTTCATCAAGTTTTGTAACACCTGGCTATTACGATATTACTTTAATTGTTTCAGATGGAACAGACACCAGCATCATAACCAAAACCAATTTCATTCAAGTATTTAAAAACCCAATAGCAAAGTTTAGTACCTCTTTACCATTATCGGGATGTACACCAATAGAAGTTCAGTTTACCAATCAATCAATCATGGGCGATGCTCCAATAACTGGTTTTAAATGGACTTACGGCGATAATTCACCTCTCAATTTAAGCCCCAATCCAAAACACAGTTATCAGCAACACGGATTATTTACCGTTTCACTGGCCGTAACAGATGCGAATGGCTGCAAAGCATCAACGGATAGTGTAAACCTAATAAACGCAATTAAAAGTCCTGAGGCGTTGTTTGGATCAACTAATGTTCCTCATCATTGTCAAACGCCACTTACAGTAAATTTTGTAAATAATTCAACAGGGGTTGGACCATTAACCTCTAGTTGGGATTTTGGAAATGCAATTACTTCAAATCAAACCAACCCAACAACAACCTACAACTCTGCGGGGAGCTATGATGTAACGTTAATAGTTATTGATACAGCAGGCTGTACCGATACTTTATTTGAACCAAATTTTGCTTCAGCTACAACAACCAATGCAGATTTTTCGCCTCAAGCTGATACGGTTTGTCTTGGTGCCGATGTATTGTTTAATAACATGTCCGTAGGTGGTAACATTGCTAGCTGGGATTTTGGTGATGGTTCTCCCAAAGCAAGTCAGTGGGATCCAACCCATAGTTACAATACGCCAGGTTTATTTAGCATTGAATTAATAGTGTCTGCTTCAGCAACTTGTATTGATACAATTACAAAAGGTATTTATGTTCAGCTTATTGATGCTGATTTTACGGTTAACAACCCTTATGGATGCGAAACTCCTCACTTGGCCTTGTTTACAAACAATTCTATGGGCATAGGTAATCTATCCTACCAATGGTATTTTGGTGATTTATATATTGGCCAATCAACGGTTGTGCAACCTCAATACTTTTACCAAGATTTCGGTTATTACGATGTCAAGTTAATTGTAGAAAGTAGTATTGGATGTGTTGATTCTGTTACTGTTGATTCAGCAGTACATGTTTTTGAAATTGAACCTTTAATTGGCACTAATACTACCGAAGGCTGTGCTCCGGTGGTAGTAAATTTCCAAGATTTTAGTTCACCGGCGGATTCAGTTGTTCATAGGTTGTGGAATTTTGGAGATTCAACCTATTCTGTTAATCCGAACGAAACCAAAACCTATAATATACCAGGAACCTATTTTGTTAAACTTTCCGTGTGGACACATGATTCGTGTTACTTTGAAGATCAAGTAATCATAGAAGTGGGAACAAAGCAAACTGCTGGATTTACACTAGACTCAATTGCAGGCTGTGCTTCGGATACAGTTCAGTTTTTTAATTTATCCCAAGACACATCGCTAATAAATGAATATACTTGGTTTTTTGGTGATGGTCAAACTTCTTCAAATTACAACCCTAAACATCTTTATGTTGATACTGGGTGGATGGATATGTCGTTAATTGCCATCTACAATGGTTGTCCTGACACAGTAGCATTACCAAAGGCCTATCGAGTTTTAGGACCAACAATTAACTTCAATTACATTGTGGATTGCTCAAATCCGTACGACATACAATTTAACAGCAATGTGATTGATGCCGATTCACTGATTTGGAACTATGGCGACTCAACGAACAACGATACAAATCTTACAAACCCTGTTCATACTTATGTTAATAGAGCAGACTACATTGTTAGCCTAGTGGCCATTAATCACGCAAATGGATGTACAAATACCGCTGGGAAATTCTTGAGCATTCGTGATTTAAAAGCGGAGTTTACGCTTTCTGATACTGTAGCGTGTGCTCCTGCAAAAATTCTTTTTAATGCTGCTGACTCTGAAGATGAACGTCCTGGGAATTATGCATGGTATGTCAATGGTGTATCATCTTTTAGCTCCAACACAACGTTAAACTACAGTTTAAAAAATAAAAATTTATATAAAATTGAACTGGTTGTAAGTGATGATAATTTTTGCAAAGATACAGCGACTGAGTATTTGCATCTTTTTAAACCTGAAGCACGCTTCAGCGTAGATACCACTGCAGGCTGTGTTCCTTTTATCCCCCAGTTTACTAACACCTCACTAACGGATACTACTGTTGTTCAATATTTATGGAATTTTGGAAACAACAATTTGAGTTTTCTTGAAAACCCTACCACAGTTTACAACCCTTCAAAAACAAAATGGTTTGATATTAGTCTAATCGTAACAAACAAATTTGGTTGTACAGATACTGCTTTTAAGAAATCATACATGCAAGCTATTAGGCCTCCTTTCCAGGTGATTACAGATCCAACAATGTGTGTTGGTGATACAGCCTTTTTTCTAAATTATTTTCATCTAAACGGGCACAGTTATCAATGGTTTTTTAACAACAACGATAGCTCAACGGCCATTGAACCCACAACACAATTTATATTTCCTGGTCAGTATGATATACTGTGCATAGTTACCGATTCTGTAGGTTGTCAAGATTCGGTTTTACTTAACAACTTAGTTGATGTACAAAGTACTCCATCGCCATTATTTACAGCACAACCAACCGATACAAGCTGTTATCCTGCTATTGTACAATTTAACGACAGCACAGCTCATCCGTACATCAAAGATCGTTATTGGGATTTTGGTGATGGCTCTAGCATCGTTTCAACAACTAATAACGTTGTGTTTCACAACTACCTAAAACCTGATAAATACGATGTATCGTTAACTATCGAAACAACTTATGGGTGCATTGACACTTTAAACAGTCTAGAATACATCAACATACATGGACCTTATGCTAATCTAATTGTTGAAGATGATACAGTTTGTACAGGAAACGATGTGTTTTTTACTTTGGACTCAGCAAGCGGAATATGGCAGAACATATGGGACTTTGGTGATGGAAACGATACGACCGTTTTTGCTTCTGAAGATACGGTATATCACGCGTATTCATTTTCAGGATTTTTAGTTTTTCGTGTTTTAATGATTGATTCTGCCTTGAAATGTCCAAAGTATTTTGAAGATTCTGTTTTTATTCATGAAACCGTTGCTGAGTTTACTGCTGATACTTTTCAAGGATGTTCGCCATTGCTTGTTAATTTGATTGAAAATTCGATAGGAGCAGATCAGTTTAATTGGAGAGAAGGAACCACCTTTGAAACTGGCGATACAGCTTCTTTTACCTTTATAAATGCGGGACAGACCAATCTAACTTTCTATGCCACAGATTCGTTAACAGGATGTGTTGATTCAATTATCAAAGTATTTAATGTGTTTCCGATACCGAACGTTCACGTAACAGATGATACAGTAATATGCGTTGGTGATTCAATAACCTTAGAGGCTGATGGAGGTGTTAATTTTAGTTGGTTGCCGAATTATGGAATAGAAAACAACAGACTTGACTCAATCAGAGTTTCACCGGATACAGGAATAACGTATACAGTTGCTGTAACCAATTCTACCTTGTGTAAAAACACCAGCACTATTAAGGTAGGTGTACAAAAACCATTTAAGTACATAGCAGCTGATGATACCAGTGTTTTTGCTGGGCAATCAGCAACGCTATGGTATCTTTCAAACGATACATTGCTTTCTACCTGGACACCAACGTTAGATATTTTTTGCCCAAATTGTAGCTCTTCTGAGGTTACACCAAAAGAAACAACCAAATACAATTTGGTGTTGCGTGACTATTATGGTTGCTATGAATTGGACACTTTTTTAACCATTAGAATTGAAGATAATAGTTATTTGTTTGTGCCGGATGCCTTTACACCAAATGGTGATGGTATAAACGATTTGTTTCGCATTGGCTACGATGGCTATGAAAAGTTGGTGTATTTTAAAATTATAGACCGATACGGCCATATTATTTACGAAACCAACGATGAGTATGTTCCTTGGGATGGTATTCACAAAGGCAATCCAATAGAACACACCCAAGTGTTTATTTATCATGCTGTTTTTAAGCGATACAATGGCAAAACTGAAGAAACGATAGGCACTGTAACATTGCTTAAGTAAGTATACGGCGTTAATAATAAGGTGTTTTTGCTATTTCCGATTCCAGACACATCTGTTTACAAAAAAAACTTCTAATCGAGTAATCCACTATTTGAAGTAGCGCTAAATTAATTTGTTGTACAAAGAACATAATATTGGTTAGAAAGAAGGTTTTGGTATTTTGATAAATCACAAAATGCAGCTGTATTAATTCAAATAAATTTAGCCACAAAATACCGGTTGATCGATGAGATTATAGATGGGTTTTTTTTGCCATGAAAAAAAATAAATAGTAATCTTTTGGTAAATTGTTCAAAGTTTGTTAATAGTTTATTATGTTAATTTACACTCGTGCTGAGCGCAGCCGAAGTTTCAAGTAAAATTAATCACAAGATGAAACACCATTTGAATAAAAAATAGAGGGCGAGCAATTTGATTATTTGGAACACTCATAAACCTTAGCAACGCATAATGCATTGCGTAGGCAATAAAAAACCAGCTAATATAATTCTCTAAAGGTATAGAAACCATATCCCAACTCCACAAACCTATTTCAATAGCAACAGGTTCTAAATTAAGATCGTAAAGTAACATAAAGGTTGCTGCTATTGCAGCTTGAATAAACTTGTTCAGCTGGAGTTGAACAACTCCAGCTGAACAGTAAATCAACATAACCCAATTGAGTCCAATCATCAACGGTGTATTGAACAGTTTAAAACCCAAATTTTCACCATAAGTGTATTCACCAAAAGGAAAACCAGTGTTCACACCTAAAACTTCTACTCCAAAACCAGCTAAAAAAATGGAAATAAAAAAGACAACCCATCTTTGGCTTAGTTGTTTATGGTTGAGCATTAATACGACAAAACTGATTTGTAGGTTTAACGGTGTTAATTCTTCAAAATAACTTTTGTAAGGAGAAAGCATACCAGCTATACCAACCGAATGAATAATGACTAAAAAGGCAATGCTTAGCTTAGTTTTATCATTAAAAAAAGAGCTCATACTTTGGGTGTTAAATCGTCTACAATTTTTGCCGAAAGTAAACAAAGTGGTATTCCACCGCCAGGATGCACACTTCCACCAACAAAAAAAAGGTTGTCTATTTTTCTATGAAAATTAGGATGTCTTAAAAAGGCAGCGTATCGGTTGTTTGAAGCAGCACCATATAAAGCCCCTTGGTAGGAGGATGTTTTCGATTCAATGGTTCTTGGTTCTAAAACATCTTCGAACTCAATCAACTCTTCAATATTTATTTTGAGGTTACGTGATAGTTTATTAAGAATGTTTTTTCTAGCTATCGGAATCATCTTATCCCAATTTTGACCTTTGTTGCTCGGAGCGTTGATCATCACAAACCAGTTTTCAGAACCTTTGGGTGCATCTTTTTTTTCATATTTAGAGGTAATGTTTATGTAAATTGTAGGATCATCGTAAAGCGTGTGGTGTTTAAATAGATGGTCGAACTCTGTTTTGTAATCTTCACTAAACAATATGTTGTGTAATCCCAATTGGCTAAATTCTTTCTTTATGCCCCAATAAAAAATTAAAGCACTGCTAGACCGCTCTTGCTGTAAAGTTTTTTCTGGCGCTTTAAGATATGGTAACAACTTTCGGTAGGTAGGAACCACATCCATGTTGCTAATTATCAAATCAGCATTAATGGTTTCGCCATTAACAAGAACGCTTTTAGCTTTGGCGTCAGAGGTTTCTATACGTTCAACTTTGCTGTTTAAATGAAAGTTGACACCCAATTCTGATGCTAGTTTAACCAAACTAAGCGTTATTTTATGCATTCCACCGTAAGGTAAAAACGTTCCAATGTCATTCTCTAAATGCGGTATTATGTTCATAATACCTGGCGCCATGTATGGCGATGAACCATTATAGGTAGCATAACGATCAAAAAATTGAATTAATTTTTCGTTTTTAAGTCTGAGGTTGGCGCCGTGCATGGTTGTAAACAAATCGTAAGCTGCTAGTTTAGCAAAAGCCTTAACAACTTCTTTACTCAGCCAGGTGGAAGCTTTATGCAGACTTTTCTCCATAAAAATTCCACCAGTCCTATCGTAAATGAGTTTGGCGTGGGCAAGCTTTTTTTTGATAACGTTTTTTGGAACGTTTAACTTTTGCTCAACCTCTTGCTCAAACTTATTTTTATCTGCATAAGCCAAAAGGGTGGTGCCATCTTCCCAAAAATAATGGCAAGCTGTTTCTATTTTGTGGTATTTAAAATAATCCGCAGGGTTTCTATTGGCTAGCGTAAATAACTCATCTACCAAATACGGCAATGTAAATAACGATGGGCCTGAGTCAAAACGGTAGTTGCCACTGCTGAAAGCAGTTAATTTACCGCCAATGTAATTGTTGGCTTCATAAACATCAACGCCATAGCCTTTTACTGCAAGGCGAATGGCTGTTGCGATACCTGCAATACCTGATCCTACGACAATAGCTTTTGACGATTTCATTTAGTTTTAATGTTACAACAAACTTATATCCTGTTGGTTTATAATTAACCATCTTTTTAAGAAATAGGATTTACAAGTTTCTCTAAGCTTTCTTTAAAAAGAGTTTGTTTCAGAGGTAGAACCAGTAAAAAGTAAAGAGCGAAAAGAAACAAGCTCATCAAAAAAAGTAAATCAAAGTTGTTTGAACCTGTCAAGACTCTCCCTTTCCTCTTTCTACAATCGTCGAATAAACCTTACCGCAGGTAATTAGTGACTTCGTTTTAGACCAATAAGGTAGTTGGACTATCATTCTCGGCTAAGTCTACGAGCGAACAACCAAGAGCAAAGAGCTTATTTTTAAACAAAGAAAACAACAAGGCAAAAAAAAGCAGGAATTATCCTGCTTTTAGATTTAAATGTATTGTTGAACTAAAGTTTTTTAGCTGCTTTAGCCGCTATTTTCTTTATTTTTTTGCTTAAATCCTCAACAACTTCTGCAGTTGCATTTTCACAAAGTGGTAAAAGTTTGTCTGCAGACATTATTGGAATTCCTCCTACAATACCAACAGATTTTTTAGAGGTTGCAAACTCTCTAATTTTAAATACTTTTTTGCCTTCTTTGTTAAAAAGCTTGATAGAAACATAAGCTTGAACACCTGCTGTAAAAGGAGCCATCTTTTTGATGAATGCATATTCAATATTTACCAACATAACACCATCAACTTCGTTAAAAATTTCTAGCATAGCTGATTCATTGCTATTTTTCTTTAATAAGGTCGGTCCCATTGGTTTGTAGCCTTCATAAGTAAGAAAACGTTGAAAAAATTTATTACGATCTTCATCTTCTGTTTCACCATGCTTACTTTCGTAAGCCATGTATTTTGGGTTGGTAGTTACTTCGGTTTCAGGTAATAATTCAAACGGAAATTGCTGAGCATATTCATTAAAAAACGTTTCATGAAAATTATTCAAAACGGAGGTTAGGTCAAAATTTTCATTTTCTGACAAAGAACCAATAGCAGCAACCAATGCTGCACCTCCACCAATTTGGTCAAAGCTGATGTGTTTATCAACATAGAAAGTTACTACTGCTACTTTTTTTTGTGCATTAAGATTAACTGTTGCTAGAATTGCAAGCGTAAATAGTAAGGCTACTTTTTTCAATTTGTTCATATTTTTTTCAGTTAAATTTGGATAAAAATACGTTTAAATATTTACCAAAGAACCAAATAGTTGAAAACTACAAAACAACAAGCTTAATTCATCTTCCATCCACTAAATTCTA
>TARA_B110000037_G_scaffold72241_1_pt1 | contig 14799 bp, 16 predicted proteins | sample TARA_B110000037 | Tara Oceans TARA_B110000037 (sample SAMEA4397196) | marine metagenome | biome: Polar Biome; feature: [MIX] marine epipelagic wind mixed layer (ENVO:01000061); material: water (ENVO:00002006), including particulate matter (ENVO:01000060) such as... | depth 10-100 m
CGGTTGCGACGAGCCTTGAAAACTCGATACTCACCGATTCAGTGGCTACGACAGTGCCAAAAATATCCGGGTGCAAATTTTCCTCCTGCAGAAAGCAGAGGTTGAGAATGACCAGGTATCAGCAACGACGATCACCTAGGGAAGAGCGAGTTCAACGTGTGCAGATCCTGGTCGAGCGACTCCTCGTCCAATCCCGATATGTGGCGATGAGTCAGCTCACGATCCATTTCCAGACGATCCAACCCTGCCATTCTCGCGGCCACCGTTCGGGATACACGGCCTGAGGAAAAAAGCCCACAAGCGAGGTCGATCCGGATGTCTTCCTCGGAAAGATCCCGTAGAGCAGGATCGTCTGGCAAGGTTATGATCATGCGCAATGATAGTTCGCCGCGCCACTCTGGGCAAGTTGCATTTCCTAGAATCCCGGGATGAAGCGGGTTGCAAATAGGCGGCGCATACCCAATCATCCCCGCCCGATGAACGACCAAGAACGCCCCTTTTCCAGTTTGATGCTTGATGGCCCCGACCGTGCGCCTAGCCGCGCGATGCTTTATGCGGTCGGTTTCGAGAAAGATGATTTCGCCAAGCCGCAGATCGGCATTGCCTCCACATGGAGCGAGGTCACGCCCTGCAACGTCCACATCGACAAGCTCGCCATCGAGTCCAAGAAGGGCGTGGATGCAGCTGGCGGTAAGAGCCTAATTTTCAACACCATCACCATCTCCGATGGTATTTCCATGGGCACAGAGGGGATGAAATACTCACTCGTTTCCCGCGAAGTCATCGCCGATTCCATCGAGACGGTCGTCGGTTGCGAAGGCATGGACGGCTTCGTCGCCATTGGCGGCTGTGACAAGAACATGCCCGCCTGCGTCATGACCATGGGTCGCATGAACCGCCCCGCCGTCTTCGTCTATGGTGGCACGATTCTCCCCGGCTGCGGCAAGATCAAGGGCGAGGATACTGACCTCGATATCGTCTCGGTTTTTGAAGCTGTCGGCAAACACGCCAACGGCGAATTCACCGATGACGAGCTCGAGCACGTCGAGTCCTGCGCTATCCCCGGCCCAGGTTCCTGCGGCGGCATGTACACCGCCAACACCATGGCCAGCGCGATCGAAGCGCTTGGCATGTCGCTTCCTAACAGCTCCGCTCAAGCCGCCATTTCCGATGACAAGATGAGGGATTGCTTCGATGCAGGCGCGGCGGTGCTGAACCTCATCAAGCTCGGCATCAAGCCGCGCGACATCATGACGAAGAAGGCTTTTGAGAACGCCATCACCGTCCTCATCGCTCTCGGCGGCTCCACCAACGCCTGCCTCCACATCCCTGCAATGGCACACTCCGCAGGAGTGGACATCACCCTCGACGACTTTGAGCGCATCGGGAAAAAGACACCCGTCCTCGCCGATCTCAAGCCTTCCGGTAAATACGCGATGGCCGATCTTGTCCGCATCGGCGGCACCGTCCCGCTCATGAAAATGCTTCTCGAAGCCGGCCTCCTTCACGGCGATTGCATGACGGTCACTGGCCGCACCGTTCGCGAGAACCTGGAAAAATCCACAATCAACTACCCCGCCGACCAGCAGATCATTCGCCCGGTCAACAACCCTCTCAAGAAAGACAGCCACCTCCGCGTCCTCTACGGAAACCTCGCGGAAGGCGGATCGGTCGCGAAAATCTCCGGGAAAGAAGGCGAAGTCTTCAAAGGCAAAGCTAGGGTCTTCAACTCTGAGCCGGAAGCCATGACCGCCATCCTCGCCAAGAAAATCGAGAAAGGAAACGTCATCGTCATCCGCTACGAAGGCCCCAAAGGTGGCCCCGGCATGCGCGAAATGCTCGGCCCCACCTCCGCCGTCATGGGCATGGGCCTAGGCAAAGACGTCGCACTCATCACCGACGGTCGTTTCTCCGGCGGCAGCCACGGCTTCGTCGTAGGCCACATCACCCCAGAAGCCTTCGAAGGTGGCACGATCGGAATCCTTGAGGAAGGCGATGAAATCGAGATCAACGCCGTAGAGAACCGTATCTCCGTGAACATCTCCGACGAGGAAATCGCCTCCCGCAAAGCCAAATGGATCCAGCCAGAGCCGCGTTACAAATTCGGCGTGTTGGCGAAATATGCGAAGCTCGTCACCAGCGCCAGCGAAGGCGCGGTGACGGATAAGGGGCTTTGAGCTAACATTGATAATACTGCACATCATTAGGCACGGAAAAATTTCTATGAAGCTAGTATTTCAGAAAAAACACCTCTCAATCACTGCCCTTGAGCCAACAGAACTTCCAGCATTCACCGTCTTAACAGGCGTGAATGGATCTGAGGGTGCTCAAAATTCCCTCTGGCACTACATTTTCCGTATTCTGCTAAGTTTTCATCCTTTGGAGGTCACCGGGGTCGGGAGAGATTCCTAGTTTAGTGTATAAGCTGTTTGGTCTCGGTTGTGTCTGGCGAATAACCATGATTTATGAAATTAACCCCACGGCAGATGCTGCGTAAGGAACGAATCTAGTCGTATGCCACTACTTTCGCGTTTCAAGAAATGAAGATCCTTATTCTACATGGCATAACGAGTCCTAAATCGTCAAAAATAGTGCGTTTTTGGCGATTTCTGGAGTCCAATTGTTAAAGATGGGTTGGGCTGGCGTGTGGAAAGGCGGGGACGCTCTTCTGAAGCACAATGGGTGATTGCAGCCCTGCTCCTTACAAGAATTTTGAGATAAACTCCGCCGGGGTGATGGGTTTCGGGTGATATCCGGCATTGGTGAGTGGGGAGAAGTGGTGGTCTTCGGTGACGATAAAATCCGCACCAGCGGTGATCGCGCAATCGGAGAAAATGTTGTCATCGGGGTCGTGGCTGATGACTTGGAAGTGGTATTGGGGGGTGACCCGCAACAGAGCCCCGCTGGTGAGTTCCACGTAATCCATCAGTCGGGCGAATTTCTGCCAGTGTTCACGCCCACTCATACGGGCGATGACTTCCTCGTATTCCAGAAGGATAGGAGTGGAAACGGCCAGAGAGACTTTTCCTGCGACCCATGCATCGAGAATCGGGAAGAAAGCGTGCCCTTTTCCACGTGCTTGGCCAGGACATTGGTGTCCAGGCAGATGATCATGCGTGGCGCAGTTGGCTCCGGACTTCCGAGATGATTTCGGGCAGCCTATCCCATTTCCCGGTCTTGCGTTCGTCCTCGGCCTCGGCGGAAATTTCTCTCCACAGCCGGTCTTTTTCCGCATGGAGGAGGACTTCGTGTACCAACCGCAGCTCGTCCTCAGACATCGCTTCGATGCGCTGGATGAGATCCGGTTTCAGAGCGGAAAGATCGGGAAGGACGGTAGCCATTGCATCAGTTCTATCGCACGAAATTCACTCTCCGGCAAGTTGATAGACTGATCGCAGAATGGAGCAGGGTGCATCATTGAAACATTTTTCCTTCCTCCGAAGGCGAACGAGATGCCTGATATCTTGGAGCACTTGCTATCGCAGACGGGCGGTATGGCTTTCCAGAATGGGGCTTCAGCGTCTGCGTTCGCGATAGTGCCGATAGCCGCGATTGCAGTGATCGTATCACGTGATACTATCCTCAACCCCTTCCGCCATTCACCATCACTCCTGAAATTCTCAGCTCTGGTGCCCGGATCGAGCCGTTGTTTAGGCGTATCGGAAGGCATTCCCCAGATCAGAATGTTCTACGGGGGCAATCCGGCAAACGGAGGTGATATTTTGGATAAAGAGAAGAGCGGCTCCCTTTCCTTCGATTTTGCCGAGTCGCGCAAAAATAAACGGCCATATCTTCCCTACTGATACCCTAGGCTCTTCGATAGAGCAGAGAATGCGAAATCTATTTCATCCTCTGTGATCGAAAGCGGAGGCATCATTACCACGGTATCGAGGATATTGCGGGTGATCAGGCCGTATTGCCGGGCGGCGATGACAGTTTTCTCTCCCAGCCCCTCAGCGAGTTCGATGCCCGCGATGAGGCCGCATTGGCGGATTTCTTTTACCGCATCATTTTGGCTCAGCTTGGAAAGGGATTTGCGCAGGTGGTCGATTTTTCCGGTAAGGTGGGCGAATACGTTGTCGGTTTCGAATATCCGCAGCGAAGCGACCGCCGCAGCGCAGCCGATGGGGTTCGCCGTGTAACTATGTCCGTAGTAGAAGGCGTTCTCCCGTCCACCGAGAAATGTTCCGTAAATCTCTCCCGTGGTGAGCGTGGCGGCAAGCGGAACCGTGCCGCCGGTGAGGCCTTTTGCGAGGCACAGGAAATCCGGGATCACATCTTCCTGCTGACACGCGAACATCGTCCCGGTGCGACCGAAGCCGGTCATCACCTCGTCGAGTATGAGGTGGATGCCGTTTGCAGATGACCAATCGCGCAGCTCCCGCAACATGCCGGCAGGCCATGGGCGCATCTCATTGACCCCCTGAATCAGCGGTTCAATAACCACCGCCGTCACCGTGGACGGATCGATGGAGCCGAGGTCGCCGATGGACGACAGGAATTCCGTCTCGAAGCCGAGATTCCGGAAACGGGAGAAAAAGCGGTTCACTCCGCCCAGCGATGCCGCGCCGAGCGTGTCGCCGTGATAGCCATTGTCGAAGGCGAGGAAACGCGTCCGTTTCCCCTGCCCGGACTGTATCCGGGACTGCATCGACATTTTCAGCGCCGCCTCAACCGCCGTTGAGCCGTTGTCCGAGAAAAACACCCGCTCCAGCGTGTTTTCCGGAAAAAAGGATACGAGTTTCTCCGCCAGCACGGAAGCAAGTGGGTGACCGAGCCCGAGGTAGGAAGAGTGATCGAGCGTGGCCGCTTGCTTGGCAATTGCCTCGACGATCTCCGGGCGGCAGTGGCCGTGGATGTTCGTCCAGATCGAGGAATTTCCATCGAGATATTTATTCCCCTGCTCATCCCAAAGCCAAACTCCTTCGGCACGGGCGATCATGATAGGATCGTGCCCAGGTGCACACCAAGCATCCTGCGGGGTAAAGGGGTGCCAGCAATGGGCTTTGTCCAAGTGAACTGACATGTCCTGGTATGAGTTCAAAGTTTCAGCACTTTGAGTTCCAATCCTGGAATCTGGCGAAAATGCTTGGCATTGCCAGTGGTCAGAGTCAGCCCATGTTCGGAAGCTGTCGCGGCGATCATTGCATCACCTGCGCGCATGCAGTGGGAGAGGGCGTATTGCTCCACGTAAATCGCCGCTCGATGCCCGATGTTTCCTGTGAGAGCTAAGGTCTCGAAGCCCAGATCGCGCAAGAATGATTGGCACAGTATAAGCTGCCGCCTGTCTCTCGCGCCTTGCAGGAACTCCATGTAGGTAAATACGGAAATCTTCCGGCTTTGCGCCTTGTTGATGAGATCAGCTGCTTTCGCATGTCCGCGCTGGACGGCGATCAGAATGTCCGTGTCAAAGAGCACCGAAGCGCCCTCCTCTCAACTTCTCCATTTTACTGGCGATGCTTTCGTCGCTTCCTGGTGAGCTGCCGAAGAAAGGATGTTTTCGCACATCCACAGCAGCATCCGCCCCGGCAGGCATGATGGTTCCCTTGACCTTTCCACGGTATAAAATCGTCACCTCTTCTTTCCGGTCAAGGGCGCAGAGGACGTCCTTCATCTTGTAACGCAGGTCGATGATCGATGCTTCCATGTCCTGATCATGTAGTCATTTCAGTAATTTTCAAGCAGGAAGAATTTTCGTAAGGTTGGATGCAATCTAAGCTTACGATTCCCGTTTCCCTCCCAACCTCAAAATGACGACTCTCCCCCGTGCCTTTTCTCACAAACTTGAGCGTGCGCGGCGGCGGCGAGGGTTATCCTTTTTCGATCCCAGCAATCGCGGGGCCGGGAAAGGGCATCAAGCTGCACCCGAAGGTGACGTATCTCGTAGGGGAAAATGGGATGGGGAAACGCAGGCCTACCAGGTGACGCAACGTTTCCTAAGGGAACCCAAGGAAATGGTGAGACGGCTGCTGGCGGAGGATTAAGTTTTCACACGCCTACCTCTGCACGGGCTTTGGCGAGAATTTCGAGGGTGCCGTGTTTGCCGCACCAGTCTTGGATGTATTCGAAATCGAGAAGCTCCATTTTCCTCCGCAATACATTGAGGATATCCTCGTAATCCTTAGTGCGGTTCGCGTTTTTGAGCCATCGGATTTTCTGGACGATCACGTCCTCGGCAGTGGCTACCCACGCGGTCATCCCGTCGCCGAGATCGACTTTGCGTCTTCGTGAAAACCTGGATTGATCAAAGGTATCTTCGCTCAAGTGGAATACCTCGATATCGAATAGCTTGCCATCCACACGCACGATTTCTTTTCTGGTCGCAGTAACCATTTCGAAGCCGCCTTGAGGGTCAAGGGTCAGTCCCTGGGGAAGTTTTTCGGAAAACAAACGCCATGTGGCGGCATCGAACTGCAGCACGATATCCGCATCTTTGGTCGAGCGAGGGATGCCATGGTAGTTCGATGAGAATTACCCTACGACCATGTAGGGAACCTCCGCTTCATTTAGGAAGCGTGTGAAGGATTCTACTGCTTCGAGTGACGTCATGGCAGGGGTCAGGCAAATGAGAGATAGCCACGTAGTTTTTCCTGTAGCTCACTCTCGGAAAGATCCGGATAATCCTCGCGGAGACCAGCAAGACTGATGCGGCATGAATAGTCGAAAAGCTCCCTATCCGCCATCGCATTTGCCTGCCGGACTTTCCGGGCGTGGCATTCCGCTGCTTCTTGGCGGATTTGCTCGGCGGTGATTTCCATGGTTGAAGGCTAATGTGGTGGTCGAAAAATCGAAGGATACTTTTGGGGGATTCCAGCCCTCGAAGAATACAGATAGGAGCCAGGATGGCTCCTTAAACGGCCTGGGGCCGGAGTCCCCAGCTACGGCTCGATAAGCTCCGCGCCTTTGATGAGGCGGCAGAATTCCTTTTTGGAGACGTCGTGGACGGTGCCTTCCTCGGCTTCCGGGCTGTAGGTTTCCTTATACTGGATGGCGAGACGCTCCCAGATGACGATGCGGAAATAGCGGTCTCCCTGTTTCCAGAGTTGGTTTTGGGCGAGTTGGATCATGGGGATAAGTGCCGAGTGAGAAGTGATCAGTGGAAGACTTTGGTTGGGTATTTGGCAGATTGCGGACTAAAGTCCGCGTTCCACGAGTTTGGGATCGGCGCCGATGGTGCCGACGAGGCTTTCACGATAGGCCGGTGTGGCAAGATGGTCGAGCCGGGACTTGGCGGCTTCGAGCCGGCCGTTGACGTCAAGGCGTTCGAGTTCGCTCTGGTAGTTCGGTTTGGTAAGGAAATCCTCGAGGTATGCGATGTGGCGTTTCCAGAGGGACTGTTCCACCTTCACTTTGGAATCGAGACGAGCGCGATACCAGTCGGATTCCAGTAGAGCCTCGCGGGTGAAGAGGGCTCGGACAGAGGGGTCAGTGAGGGGTTTTCCTTCAAAATTTCCGTGAGCCATGATGTGGAGCAGGGCTTTGAGCGGTGGGCATGCGACCTCGACGCTGCCGTCCTCGAAGTAGTTGAGGGCGACGCTGCGCTGGGTGGTGGTGATGTTGTCGATGCCATCGATGTAGTCATCGATAGATTGCAACTCGGGCTTGAGCATTTCCTCTGTGAAAACGCTGTCTGGCGCGGTGAACATCCGGCCGAAGAAGGTGGCGACGAAGCTCGGGGTGATGCGGTAGCCGAGGCGGCTGGCTTCGATGGTTTTTCCACCGTGCGCGAAGTCTTCGATTTTCTCCAGGTAGCCGTTTTCGATGAGGTAGGCGGGTTCGCGCTCGCTGATGAACATGCGTGACCAGACCTCGGGGACCAGGAGGGAGATATCGTGATCAACCCGGTATTTCCTACCGATATGTCCGGCGGCGGAGGTGAATCCTGAGTAGCCAGTGAGAAGGTAAGAAACCAGGGCAGCATTCACATCGTGGATGGGAAGGATCGCGTTGAAGGGGCCTTTTGTCAGCGCCCCTTCGCTACCCGCTCCAGTAGTAGATGGGCTTTTCCCGGTGAGGGATGCGATGAAATCCATGAAAAGCTCGGGTAGCTCCTGGTAGTGGATTGGATTGTAAACGGCGAGTGCGCGGATGCCTGCTGCCTCGTCGGGCGGATTGTTGCGGCGGCCTGCGAGGACGGAATTCACCGGCATCGGCACGGGACCATCGATGGGGAGGCGGCGGATGAAACGGGCGCCAAGCTCCGCGAGATAGACCGAGCGTGGGTCTTCCAAGTCGGGGCGGTTCTGAAGGTAGCGTGGGTTCTTGGTCGGCTTGCCATCGACAATGCGTGGCAGGTGGGAGCTGATGACGTATTCCGGGGCATCCTTGCGGACGAACTCGCGGAGCATTTTCCGCATGGGCTTGGTGAACTGCTCGAAACGAATCGCGTCTTTGACCATCGCTCCGGCATCCTCGCGGGCAATGGGTTCGTAGTTGGAAAAGAAAGTGCCCTTTTGCGAGAAATCACTCTCGGTCTTCTTATCGTAGCCGCGATGAATCGCATCATCCGGACGCTGGAAGAGTCGGTATTCGCAGTTTTTGACAAATTTAAGCGAAGGGTTTTTTAGATCCGGATGGAGACCCGCAACTGCCTCGCGTGGAACTACCATCGAGGCGGAAATATCGTCCTCCGTTTGGATTTTTTTCGCGGGAGCGAAGTCCTTGCGGATGCCGAAAGTGCGCCATGTGCCGTCCTCGCTGAAGCCGACGCGGAGGTATTGCGAGACGAGTCGGCCGCGGCGGTAGGAAAGCTCATGGCCGGGTTGACCGTTGATGAGATCCACGGTGAAACGGCTTTTCCAATCCTCACCCCAGTCGGATTTATAGAAACGCTTGATGATGAAAACGAGATCTCGAGCGGCGCGGTCGATGGTGCATAGCCATGTGTTGTATTCCTCGGTATAGGCAGGATTCGGCGTGAGCAGGCGGAGCACGGAGCCTAGAGAGCGATCTTCGCTCAAAAGCGAGCGACCGAATTTGCCGGGATCGGCACGGACTTTGTATCGCTCGGAAAAGTCGTGATTGATGATTTCCTCTGCTGCCTCGAGATCCTTTTTTAGATCATCGACGAGGACTGGGCCAGAGATCATCGCATCGGAGAGTGACTTAGAAATCTCGGATTTCCCACCGCCGGAAACCGTGCAGGGCTTGTGGCAGAATGTACCCTCGGCATTGGTTCCGATCAGGCGCCAGCGCTGTCCTGCGGAGGGTTTGACCATCTCGACTTTGTAGCCGGAAGGAAGTACGTAGGTGACACCCGGCTGGAGCGAAATTTTCTGTGAACCAGCTTCGTTGGTCCACTCAACCGACTGGCTATGAAGGTCGATGTGCACGTCCTGCGGGACGTAGAGGATATTGGTATACTGCTTGTCGATCCCGTAGCCTTCGGACTGGAGGTGGAAAAGATCACCGTAGCGTTCGATCACCCCGACAAAGCGGTGGTCAACCGGGCTGGAGAATTCGCTGAGCGAGAAATCCTCGCCGAGATCGAAAGACGGGAAGGCGATTGCTCCGCCGGCGTGCTCTTCCTCGGCATTACCAAAAAGATTAGCAGCGTAGGAGAGCTGGGTTTTCACCTCCTTCTTACAGTAACCGTAGTAGTTGTCCGCGATGAGGGTGACGACCACTCCGCGCTTGTCACGGCAGGTAATTTTGAAGGCACCCCCATCGTTGTATTTTTCATCCGGGGAGGACCAGCACATTCCGTCCTTTTTCTGGCGCTCGGTGGCAGCGGCAATTTTCGGCAGGCCGAGTTCCTTTTTCGTGAGGGAGACAAGATGCGGCGCAAGGATCACGCAGCCGCTGTGGCCGGACCAGTGCTCGGTATCGAGGCGGGCGTCGTTGTCCGGGAGATACGGATCACCTGCGTTGCCAAAAATGCTTTCGACAAAATCAAGGTTGGAGACGAGGTTTCCCGGCGCGAAGAAGCGGATCTCCATGGATTTTTCCGGGGAATATCCGGGAACCTCGGGAGTAACGATGGGACGAAGGAGAAGGGAAACGAAAACCTGTGCGGGCGTCTCGCTGGTGCCGGTGAAGGGCAGGGTCATGATCTCGCCCGGCGGATTGAGCGCGGCGCGGAGGAGGCGGGCGAAGGTGGCTTTCGGCACTTCTTTTTTATCCGCGGGAACGGGTAAGCCGCCATCGGCAACATGGAACACGCCCTCGGTGGTGCGGCGGTCGGAGGCAGGATTGTGGCAGACGCCTTGGTTGACGCGGTAGGAACTGAGGATGGAGGATTTGAACTCGTCCTTGTCCGGCGGCAGGGAAAGCATGCGGGAAATGCCGTGACGCTCCGTGACCAATGCACCTGCCGGGAGGAGGTGCTGTTTATCGGGGAAAACCTCACTGACGATTTCCTCTCCGAGGTAGGCGCGCAGGTAGGCATCGATGGACGCATCTGCTGGGCAGAGGTAGTCGGAAAGGAGACGGGTCTTTTCCTGAAAACTGGCGATCAAGGATCTTCCAAGATCAAGGAAAGGGAAGTCATCTTCTTTCCCCACAATGGGATAACCACGTGCGGCGAGCTTGAGATTGACGAACTCGCGGAGGCGATTCTCTTCGTCGGAAGTGGAAGTTGCCGGGCCTTGAGCCGTGAAGCCGATGCGGTCTTTTAGAGTGTGTGGCATGGAAGTGAAGGAATGTTGCTCGGAGGCAGACTAGTTCGTCGCCCGGCGCTGGGCAATCTTTTCGGCACGACAAGGAAGGGCTGCATTCTGCTACACGGTGCGTTGGGAAATGGCTCGGGTTGTTGGGCGGCAGAATGCAGCCCCTGCTTGTCAAAGACTGCCCCGTATTTCGGCGGTTGCTGACGCGATGTCATCCGCAAGGAGAAGGTGAGAGACGATCACGCATCGCCGTGCTCCGCTTTCGAGAACCATAGAGAGGTTCTCTGGCTTGATTCCGCCTATGCAAAATGCAGGCAGATATTTCCCCACCGATTCCTCCATTTTTGAAACTTCCTCCAGACCGATGGCGGGACGTCCCGCTTTGGTAGGGGTCGGGAAGAGCGGGCCGAAACCGATGTAGTCGGCACCCTCTTCGAGTGCCTGCTGGGCTTGGAAAAGGGAATGGGTCGACCTGCCGATGAGCATTTCTTCGCCGACGGTTTTTCTGACCTCAGCAATCTCGCCATCGTCTTGGCCGATGTGGACGGCATCCGCCCCAAGCCTGACAGCCATCACCGGATAATCGTTCAGGACAAAGGGAATTCCGGCCGACTTGCAGATCGGGATCATTTCCTTCGCGGCGGATGAAGCGGTATTTTCATCGATTCCTTTTGCGCGAAGCTGGATCACGTCTGCCCCACCCGCAATGAGGTCGCGGGTGACCGAGCCTACCATTTCCCGGGAGACGTATCCAAAATCCACGATGCCGTAGAGGCGAGCGTGAGCCAGGCGGTTTCTACGCGCTTCGGAACTCACAGTCCTTTCTCTTCGAGGAAACGGGCAACCCAACCGATATCATATTTCCCTGCGGCGAAGTCAGGATGATTGAGGATTTCCTGCTGGAATGGGATGGTGGTCTTGATGCCCTGGATCATGAACTCGCCGAGGGCACGTTTCATCCGCGCGATGGCGATCTCCCTAGTGGCACCAGTGACGATGAGTTTCGCGATCATAGAATCGTAATACGGCGGCACCGAGTAGCCGGAATACACGTGGGTATCGACGCGGACGCCTTTCCCGCCCGGCGCATACCAAAGCGAGATCGTTCCGGGGCTGGGCATGAAATTATTGTAGGGATCCTCCGCATTGATTCGGCACTCGATGGAGTGGCCGCGAGGATTTGACTCCAATACGTGGCTGGAAAGCGACTCTCCGGCAGCAACTCGGATCTGCTCCTTGATAAGTTCGCAACCCATCACTTCCTCAGTGACCGGGTGCTCCACCTGAATGCGGGTGTTCATTTCCATGAAGTAGAAATTCTCGGCCGCCTCATCAACAAGGTATTCGATGGTTCCTGCGTTCTGGTAATTGATTGCCTTGATGAGGGAGACGGATGCCTCGCCCATGCGCTGGCGCATTTCCTCGGAAATGAGGGGGGAAGGGCATTCCTCGATGATCTTCTGGTTGCGGCGCTGCATGGAGCAATCGCGCTCGCCGAGATGGATGAAATGACCGTGGGAATCCGCGATGATCTGGAACTCGATGTGGTGCGGATTGAGGACGAGTTTCTCAAGGTAGCAATCGCCGTTTCCAAAACAAGCGATGGCCTCGTTGGAAGCGGCTTGGAAAAGGGATTTGAACTCCTCCTCCTTAAAGCAGGGGCGCATTCCGCGTCCGCCGCCGCCGGCTGTCGCCTTGATCATGACGGGAAGGCCTATCTCTTTCGCTTTCGCAAAAGCCTCATCGGCATCTGCCATGAGATCGGAGCCAGGAGTGATGGGCACGCCGTTGGCTACAGCCGTTGCGCGGGCCGTGGCCTTGTCACCCATCGTGCGAATGACTTCCGCCGAAGGGCCGATGAAAACGATGCCGGAAGACTCACAGATGTCCGCGAAACGGGCATTTTCCGAGAGGAAACCGTAGCCCGGATGGATTGCGTCGGCGCCAGTGATTTCGGCAGCGGCGATGATGCGGTCGGGCTTGAGATAGCTGTCTTTGCTGGGACCTGGGCCGATGCAGACTGCCTCGTCGGCGAGCTGCACGTGCATGGAATCGACATCCGCCTCTGAATACACGGCGACGGACTCAACACCCAGCTCGCGGCAGGCGCGGATAATTCTCAGCGCGATCTCGCCGCGGTTGGCTACCAAAACTCGTTTGAACATGTTCGCTTGGGTTTCGGATAAAATTATTTAATGCGGAAGAGAACGTCACCGTATTGAACCGGGTTCGAATCCTCGGCAACGAGCGCGCAGATCGTGCCGGATTTCTCCGCCTTAATCTCGTTCATGACCTTCATCGCCTCGATGATGCAGAGCGTCTGGCCTTCGGAAACAGCGGTGCCGACTGCGACAAAGTTCGGGGAATCCGGTGCGGGCTTGCTGTAGTAGGTGCCGACCATAGGCGAGGTGATTTCGGTTCCTTCCTCGGCAGGTGCTGCGGCGGCTGGTGCTGCTCCTGGTGCAGGCGCTGCGGCTGCGACTGGTGCAGGCGCTGGAGCGTAGGACTGAGCAGGTGCCTGCGGCATTTTTGCAAGCAATGCCCCAAGGTCATCGAGATCCGCCCCCTTCTTGAGCTTTAGATGAAAATCCTTTTTGGTTAGATCGAAATGGGTGAGCCCATGCTCGTTCATCAGTTCCACGATTTTTCGGATTTCTTGGAGGTCCACGGAGAGTATTTTCTTTGAATTTTCAGGAGAGTGAGGGAATCACCGCGATTCCATCACTCACAGGATGGTAGGAATTCGCGTGAAAGAACGTCAAGCTCCATCCCGCCACAAAATTTTTCGGGGGGCAACCATTTCGCAGCCTCAGCTTTGCGTCTCTGCGGCTTTGCGCGAGCACCCGTATACGTTGGTTTTCGAGCAAAACCGCGAAGGCACAAAGGAAGTCATGCTTCGGAAGAATCGGTCATGCTGTTTTTGTGGTCTTGCATCCTTTCCAGCAGTCCATAAATCTCAGCCCATGCCAACCTCTCCCGAAGCCGATCCTCGCTTCCACGATTTCGTAATGCTCCAGGCGCAAAACGCCGGGCTTTTCCTCGGTCAGATCCCAAGCCCACAGACCGGCGACAAATCCGTAAGTCTACGCGCAGCGAAATCCGTGATCGACTCCTTGGGCATGCTCAAGGCCAAGACCGCCGGCAACCTAACCGATACCGAAGAAAAGCTCCTCGAATTGGCCCTCAAGAATCTCGTCCCACTTTACAAAACCACTCTCGATAACTCCGATTCCTCAGACTCATGAAAACCTTCTCTCCTTTCCAAATTTCCAACGTCCCTGTCGGCGGCCCGACCCCGTTTTTCATCCTCGGCCCCTGCGCACTTGAGAGTGAAAGCTTTGCTTGGGAAATGGCTCGATCACTAAAAGAAATCGCCGACCGCACGGGCATTCCTTTTGTATTCAAGGCCTCCTTCGACAAGGCGAACCGCACTTCCGTCGGATCTTTCCGCGGGCCGGGCATCGTGGAAGGCTGCCGCATCCTCGGGGAAATTTCTAAAGAACTGAAAATCCCCGTAACCACGGACATCCACACCGCAGAGCAGGCGGAGATCGCAGCGGAAAACATCGACCTCCTCCAAATCCCCGCCTTCCTCTGCCGCCAGACGGATCTCCTCGAAGCTGCCGCTAAAACTGGACGAGTGGTGAACGTGAAAAAAGGCCAGTTCCTCGCACCACTCGATACCATCAATATCGCCGACAAGATGCGCTCTTTCGGCTGCGAGCGATTTCTTATCACCGAGCGCGGCACGACATTTGGCTACAACAACCTCGTGGTGGATATGCGCTCGCTATACCTGATGCGCAAAGAAGGTATCCCGGTAATTTTTGATGCCACCCATTCCGTCCAACGCCCCGGCGGCCTCGGTGGAGCAACCGGCGGAGATGGTGAGCTGGCTCCCGTCCTCGCACGTGCGGCGGTAGCGACCGGCCTCGAAGGCCTGTTCATGGAAGTCCATTCCGATCCAGCCAACGCCCTCTCCGATGGCCCGAACCAGATTCCCCTAGAGTTCATCGAGGATCTCCTGATCAAGCTCCTCGCGATCCATCACGCGAGCCATTGATTCCTCCGCCGCAGGCGAGAGGAACCGTGGTTTAGAAACCACGTCTGCAACGGGAGCGGGCATTTCCGGTATTTCGCCAGGGTTGTCGCGATTTCTAAATCGCGGTTCCTTTCTGCTTACGCCGCAGGC
>TARA_B110000037_G_C17128118_1_pt1 | contig 14791 bp, 14 predicted proteins | sample TARA_B110000037 | Tara Oceans TARA_B110000037 (sample SAMEA4397196) | marine metagenome | biome: Polar Biome; feature: [MIX] marine epipelagic wind mixed layer (ENVO:01000061); material: water (ENVO:00002006), including particulate matter (ENVO:01000060) such as... | depth 10-100 m
TAAGTATAACCTGCAAATTTGAAAATTTTCCAAACTATACTGTCATCATTTAATTGATCGAAAGCATAAATTACAAACATCAAAATTATTGAAAACGCTATATGTACCAGTACTCTTGTTTTGGTATCTTGTGTTTTATCTAAACTTAAAAAGTCTACAGAAAAAGTCGTTGTTAAAGAAGTTAATGCCGAGTCTGCACTAGAATATGCGGCTGCTATTAGACCTAAAAGAAATATTACGCCAGCATAAATTGGTAAATGATTAAAAGATATTTCTGCAAAAAGATGATCTGCTCTTTCAGGTACAGCAAAGCCATGATATTGAGCAAATAAGAATAAACTTGCACCTAAAAATAAAAATAATAAGTTAATCGGAACTAATAATAAGCTCATTGTAAAAATATTCTTTTTAGCTTCTCCAGCATTTTTACAAGTTAAATTCTTTTGCATCATATCTTGGTCTAAACCTGTCATAACTAAAGCAATTAAAGCACCACTAAAAAATTGTTTAAAGAAGTGTTTTTTATTATTAGCAAAATCATCAAAGAAAATGGTTTTAGAATAGTCGCTCTCTTTAACCAAGTCTATAAGAGATGAAATTTTTAAATCCATAGATTGAGCAATGAAATAAATACTTAAACCTAGTGCAGAAAGCATAAAAAAGGTTTGTAAAGTATCTGTAAAAACGATGGTTCTTATTCCTCCTTGAAAAGTATAAATCCATATTAATAATATGGTAATAAATACCGTTAATAAGAACGGAATTCCATAATAATCGAATACGAATGCTTGTAGTACACTGGCTACTAAATATAGTCGTAATGCTGCGCCAACAATTCTTGAAAGAATAAAAAATGCAGAACCTGTTTTGTGAGATGCGTTACCAAACCTTGATCCTAAATATGTGTAGATGGTTATAAGGTTTAGTTTGTAATATAGGGGGATTAATACCGTAGCAATTATAAAATAGCCTACCAAGTACCCTAAAACCATCTGCATGTAAGAAAATGAAGCACCTGAAACAGATCCTGGTATAGAAATAAATGTAACTCCTGAAAGTGAAGCCCCAATCATACCAAATGCGACCAAAAACCAATTAGAATTTTTGTTGCCTGTAAAGAATGTTTTATTATCACTTTTCCCTTTGGTTAGCTGTGCTATTAACATCAAAAAAGTGAAATAACTAACAAGTGTTATGAGGATTATCTGTGGTGTCATTTTGTAAATTTATTGTTTGGCTTAAAACTAAAATAGTATTATAACAAATTTAATCAATAAAGGAAGCTGTCTATTTTTTTAAGCATAAAGCTTATTCACTTTTAAAAAACAACTGAATAGTTTTGTGTGCTAAAAATTATCGTTCTCTGGTTTCCCAAAGCCACGCACTTTCCATCATTTCTTCTGTGTTAAATTTAGGATTCCAATTTAATACAGTTTTAGCTTTATTATTATTGGCATAAATAGCAATAACATCTCCAGGTCTTCTGTCTGTTAGCGTATAGTTTAATTTTTGTCCACTACCTTTTTCAAAAGCTTTTATTAATTCTAAAACAGTAACACCTGTTCCACTTCCCATGTTAAATATTTCACACCCATTTTTTGCTTTTTCAAATAACCAATTTAATGCTAAAGTGTGTCCATGTGCTATATCTGAAACATGAATATAATCACGTACACATGTCCCATCTTTAGTGTTGTAGTCGTTTCCAAAAACTTTAAATTCTTCAAATTCACCTAGTACAGTTCCTGTAATTCTAGGCATCACATTTTCAGGCATACCTTTTGGGTTTTCACCAATTAATCCTGATTTATGTGCACCAATCGGATTAAAGTATCTCAATAAAGAAACTTTAATCCGATTTACTTTAGCAAAATCCTCTAAAACTCTTTCTGCCATAACCTTAGTTTCGGCATAAGGACTTTCAGAAATACATAGGGGGGTATTTTCATCTACAGGTAATTTTTCTGCATTACCATAAACAGAACATGAGGATGAAAAAACAAAATTAGAAATATTGTATTCTTTGCAACAATCTAATAAATTGCATAAACTATTCATGTTGTTTCTATAATACTTAATAGGGTCTTCAACAGACTCATTAATGTATTTAAATGCAGCAAAATGGATTATTCCTGAGATGTCTTGATGTTTTTCAAAAACTTTTTTTAATTCTGAGAGATTCGTTAAGTCTAAATTATAGTTTATGATTTTTTTACCCGTTAACTTTTTTAAGTTTTCAAGCGCAGAAGGGTAAGAGTTGGAAAAGTTATCAATCGAAATTATTTCAAAATCGTTTTCCAATAAATCAACGATGGTATGCGAACCAATATAGCCAGCACCTCCGGTTATTAATATTTTCCCATTATTAATCATAAAGAGCTAAACCATTTTCTATTAAATATTTAATACCATCTCTTAGGGGTAATAAATCTCTCCCTAAAATAGTTTTCATTAAAGTAATATCTGGTTTTCTTTTTTTCATATCACCTTCTTCTAGTGGTAAAAGGTGAATTATTTTCGATTTAGAATTAGTTACTTCAATAATTATTTCAGCTAATTGTTTAATCGTTACTTCATGATCATTTCCTATATTGATGGTGTCATTGACAAATTGATCATTTTCAAAAGCGGCTACACAAGCATCTACATTATCGTCTACAAAACAGAAAGTTCTCGTTTGTAAACCATCGCCATACAAAGGAATATTTTTGTTTTTTAAAGCATAAGTTAAAAATTTAGACATAACAAAATCGATACTTTGTTTTGTTCCATAGGTATTAAAAAACCTAAAGATGGTATAGTCCAAATCAAATTCTTTTTTATAAGATCTTAAATAAGATTCTCCAATATTCTTAACTACCGCATAAGGTAATCTTGAATTTAAGGGGGTTGTCATTTCATTTTGTGGATGTTCAAATGGCTCGCCATAAACTTCTGAAGAAGATGCATAAAAAACACGTTTTACGCCTGTGTTTTTACAAAGATTTAATACATTTCTAATTCCTTGAATATCGTCTAAAACCATTACGGGATTGTCTAAGGTTCTTCGAACACCAACTACCGCAGCATAATGAAAAACATAGTCAAACTTATAGGCTAGCATCACAGAAGAAATATCTTTAAAGTTATTACAATCTGCTTTTATAAAACGCCAATTTGGTGTTTTTACTTTCGGTAATCTTCTTAAATCTCCGGTTAGTAAATTATCTACCATAATTACTTTATAGTTGCCAGTAAACAATAATCTTTCTGCTACACTACTTCCAATAAATCCTGCAGCACCTGTTATTAAAACTTTTTTTAAATCTTTTTCCATTTTTATTTTATCAAGCTTAACAAATATTCGCCATAGCCACTTTTTATTAATGGCTCAGCCAATTTTCCTAATTTTTCTTTATTTATAAATCCTTGTTTATAAGCCTCTTCCTCAATACATCCAATTTTTAAACCTTGTCTTTCTTCTATTACTTGCACAAACTGAGAGGCTTGCATTAAAGAATTAAAAGTACCTGTATCTAACCAAGCGGTTCCTCTATCTAAAATACCAACTTTAAGTTTTTTTCTTTCAAGGTAAACTCTATTTACATCAGTTATTTCATATTCACCTCTAGCGCTTGGTGCTATATTTTTCGCTATTTCGACTACATCATTATCGTAAAAATATAAACCTGGAACTGCGTAATTAGATTTTGGATTTTCAGGTTTTTCTTCAATAGAAACTGCCTTCATATTACCATCAAACTCTACTACACCATATCTTCTTGGGTTGGCAACATGGTAACCATATATAACCGCCCCATCAGGATTTCTATTCTCTCTTAGTAATTTCCCTAGGCCTGTTCCATAAAAAATATTATCTCCTAAGACCAAGGCTACTGTATCTTTTCCAATAAACTCTTCACCTAACACAAAAGCTTGTGCTAGTCCATTTGGAATTTCCTGAACTTTATAAGAAAACTTACATCCTATATTTTCTCCAGAACCTAAGAGTCTTTCAAAGTGAGGTAAATCATGAGGCGTAGAAATAATTAAGATTTCATTGATTCCTGCTTTCATTAAAATTGAAAGTGGATAATAAATCATTGGTTTATCGTAAATTGGCATAAGTTGCTTGCTTAATGCTAATGTTATCGGATGAAGTCTAGTACCGCTTCCTCCTGCTAAAATAATTCCTTTCATATATTGCAAAGTTAAGATAATGTAGATAATAATGAAATGTTAATCTTATCCTCCATGCTATTACATTTTAAATATATACGTGCGTTTAAAATGTATTTATACTAAGCCACCAAATTATTAATCCAATAACGAACCCACCAATAATGTCTGTTAGAAAATGTTTTTTTAGGTTTATTCGAGACAACATAACTAGAGGTATTATTGAAATAAAAATTATTTTAAAAACTAACAAAGTTCCAAAATAAAATAAAGTTAAATATACAATTGTAATTCTAGAAGAATGCAAGCTCGGAAAACTTCCTGCATCTATTTTTTCTAATAAGTTATTGTATTTCTGACCATTCGGTCTAGTTTTTGGCAAAATTATTTTTATCAAAGAGCCTAAAATTTCATTTATTACTAAGGCTATTAGTAGAATATAAAAACTTTTTTTATTATCCTCAAAAAGAAAAATAAATGGTATTACAATAAGAATAATTGGATTAGCTAACGAAGTAAAATCTCTAGACCAATCATTAAATTTATATCTAAAAAAAGAAGGCTTTTGTTCCATATTATTAGGAGATATTAAGCATTTAAAAGTTATGCTAATTGATGAAATCTTTTTATTAAATCCCAATTGTTCTTAAAAAAGATAATGCCCGATTTCACCGTAAGGTAAAGTGTAAATACTAAAGCAATCCATAAAACATGCTGATAATGCTCTGAAAAATATTCTTTATAATGATTTTTGGCCATAAATAAAATATAAATAATCCCTAAGGTTGACATTTGCATTACTGTTTTAATTTTCCCACTTTTGGCTGCTGCTACTACAATATTTTTACTCAAAAATATAAATCTGTAAATAGTAATTACAATTTCTCTTATAAAAACAGGAATAACCCACCAAATAGATAATTCTCCTAAATAAACAAAGACAGAAAAAGAAATTAAGATTAATATTTTATCAGCAATTGGGTCTAAAATTTTACCCAGTTTTGTAACTTCATTGTATTTTCTAGCATACCAACCATCAAACCAATCTGTAGCAACGGCTATTGCGCAAAATACTCCTGCGATAACACGAACCCATAAGGTTCCATTTATTAGATAAAATGGGGCAATTAAGGCTATTAATATTCTGATAGAACTTAAAAAATTTGGTAAATTCATATGACAAAGATACTTAAAAAAAGCAAACTAGGAATAAATGCCTTTTCAAAGAAAAACAATAGGTGGTTTATTGTATTTTCTTTCAGTAATTTTTATTTTTTTGAAAAACAGCTGAAATAAATATTTTTGTCTTTCACTAAATTTCTTGAAGCTAGGTATTATTGACTTTCATAGACTCCTTAATTTATTAAGGATAAGCGAACCAAAAGCTCTTATAAACTAAGTTTTAAAAAAGAGCTTACTATAAAAAATATATATAGAGCAACAAAAAGATATCCGAAAAACTTAGGCGTTGTCTTTAATAAACTCACTATAAAAACTAACACTGTTGCCAGCAACATTAAAGGAATACTAAAGCCTGTAAAAACGGCATCATTTGTAATGTAAAATTTCCCTGAAAAATGACCAATTAAGGTTGGTATTCCAATTACACAAAGCAAATTAAAAATATTTGAGCCAATTACATTTCCTAATACTATGCCGTATTTTTTCTTTTTTGCTGCAGAAATTGTTACTGCTAACTCTGGTAAAGAAGTTCCTAAAGCAACAACTGTTAACGCAATTACATCTTCTTTTAATCCTATGATTCCTGCTATTTCTTTTACAGCAACTACAATATATTCTGCTCCTAAACCAATCCCCCCAACACTTAAAATTAAAATAATAATTGTTTTAATAGAGAAAGTATCTTGTACTGCTTCTTCTTTCTCTTTTGGAGCTGGAAAAATCACTATGTAAACAATGTAAGCCACCAATAAAACTACTGAAATAATTCCTTCTATTAAAGTATATTTATTATCCCAAAGGAAAAAAGAAGTTAAAAAAGTAACCATTAAAAATATCAATAATGGACCTGCATTTTTTTTAAAATCAATTTTAAAACCAGTACTTACAGCGATTGCCAAACCTGTTATTAAAAAAATGTTAGAAATATTTGATCCAATTACAGTACCAGAAATAATTGCAGGGTCATTTTTAAATATTGCGGATAAACTTACAGCTAGTTCGGGTAAAGATGTGCCAAAAGCAATGACTGTTGCTCCTAAAACAAAATGAGGAATGTTCAATTTATTGCCAATAACTAGTGCGTTGTCTATAAAAAAATCTGCTGATTTTAATAATACAATTAAAGAAACCATTAAGGCTAAAAACCACATGAAAACCATAAAAACCATTTTATTGAGTTGCGAAAATAGGCATTTATCTGTAAGAAGAATTTTTTCTATTAAATCAGTACAGACTATTTCTTTAAATAGAAGCGCTAAATATTGTACTTTTACGCACCATATTAAATCACAAACCAATTAAAATCATATGAAAGAAGTATATATAATATCAGCAGTAAGAACTCCAATAGGAAGTTTTATGGGGAGTTTATCTTCAGTTAGTGCGGCTCATTTAGGTGCAGCGGCTATTAAGGGAGCCTTAAACAAAGTTGGCATGGATGCTAAAGAAGTTGATGAAGTTTATATGGGTAATGTATTGTCTGCAAATGTAGGCCAAGCACCAGCTAGACAAGCAGCAATTTTTGCTGGAATTAGCGACAATGTACCTTGTACAACTATTAATAAAGTTTGTGCTTCTGGCATGAAATCTATTTCATTAGGTGCTCAATCTATTATGACTGGCGATAATGAATGTGTTGTAGTTGGCGGTATGGAAAACATGTCTTTAGTTCCTCATTATGTTAATGCAAGAAAAGCTGTAAAACTAGGTGACGTTAAAATGATAGACGGCATGATGAAAGATGGCTTGACAGATGTCTACAACAGAGTACACATGGGTGTATGTGCTGATAAATGTGCAAGTGAAAATAATATTACTAGAGAAGAACAAGATGCATTTGCAATAGAATCTTACAATAGATCTGCGGCGGCTTGGGAAGCTGGAAAATTCGACAATGAAATTATTCCTGTGGAAGTTCCACAAAGAAGAGGAGATGCGTTAATCGTTAATAAAGATGAAGAATATACTAATGTGAAAATGGACAAAATTCCAACACTTAGGCCTGTATTTAATAAAGAAGGAACTGTAACTGCAGCCAATGCTTCTACTTTAAATGACGGTGCTTCTGCATTGATTTTAATGAGTAAAGAAAAAATGGAATCTTTAGGTTTAACTGCCATTGCAAAAATAGTAAGCTATGCAGATGCTGCTCACGAACCAGAATGGTTTACTACTGCTCCTACTTCTGCTGTTAATAAAGCATTGAAAAAAGCAAACTTAAAATCTACAGATATTGATTTTTGGGAATTAAATGAAGCATTTGCTGTTGTTGGAATTGTAAATACTAAAAAATTAGGTTTAGACCCTTCTAAAGTAGATGTAAACGGTGGTGCTGTATCTTTAGGACATCCATTAGGAAACTCTGGATCTAGAATAATAGTAACACTAATAAATGTATTGAAGCAAAACGGAGGTAAATTAGGTGCTGCAGGTATTTGTAACGGAGGCGGTGGTGCTTCTGCTATGGTTATCGAGTTAGTATAATAACTATCATTTTAAGAAATGTCTTTAAATAAAAACTTAAATATTAAAGTTGTAGAAGACTATGCTCTTAAAACTAAACTTGGCCGTTTACTATTCAATCCTGTAAAATATATTACAGGTATATTTTCTAAATTAATCTATTTTAAGCTAACTAAAAAAGGATTTTTAGTTAACACAGATACTTTTTGGAATAAAAACATTTCATTAGAGTTACCCGCTTGTTTAGACATCTATTTATCAGGTGGAAAAACGCATGAATCTGAAATTCGATTCGCTAAATATTTAATCAATTCCGTTAGTAAAGGAGATCAATTTCTAGATATAGGGGCGCATATTGGATACTTTTCATTATTATTTTCTGAATTAAATGGTAAAGGTAAAATTTTATCTTTTGAAGCTTCTCCGAAAAACTTTGACCTTTTAGAAAAGAATGTAAAAAATTCTAAGATTGAAGCTTTCAATATTGCTGTTTCAGATAAAAATGGAATATTGAAATTTATGGAGTTTCCTATATTGTTTTCAGAATATAACACTTCTAATCTAAGTATCTATAAAAATGAAAATTGGTTTAAATCACTTCTTGTAAAAGAGATAGATATTCCTTCAATAAAAGGTGATAATCTAGTTCAAGAATATGAAATAGACCCAACTTATATCAAAATAGATGTTGAAGGAGCAGAGAAGCAAGTTTTACTTGGGTTTGAAAAGTATTTAAGTAAAAATAATCCAAAAATAATTATGGAGTTTGCAAAATCAAAAGACACAAATTCCAATCATAAAGAAGCAGAAACAATATTGATAAAAAATAATTTTCACCCTCACATAATAAAAAATGATGGAAGTTTAGAAAAACTAATCATTGAATCACAGGATTATGTAAATGAATTAGAAATAGAATCTGACAATATAGTTTACCTAAAAGAATAATAAAAATTACCTTCTATAATTTGTCTTCTTTTTATCAAAATTTGGACAATCACAATGATTTCCACAAGACTGTAGCAACGCAAAAGCTAAAATAGTAATTAGAACAAAAGCTGTTGATTTTTTAAGCATTGTATTTCTGTTTTTGATGATTTTAATATTACTTTGTAATCTTAACGAAAAGTAAATATACTAAATTGCCTACAAAAATATTATATGCCGTTTTAAATTGGGGTCTTGGTCATGCCAGTCGATCTATTCCCATTATTCAATCTTTACTTAAAAAAAATATTGAATTAGTTATAGCTTCAGATGGCGAAGCTTTAGTATTGCTGCAAAAAGAGTTTCCTTCCTTAACTTTTGAGGTCCTTCCTTCTTACAATGTTCAATATGCAGAAAATGCTAAAAATTTTGACAAAGCAATTTTTTTTCAATTAGGGAAATTTGGAAAAACAATTAAAGAAGAAAATAAACTAACTGATCTATTAATTCGAAAACATAATCTTACACACCTAATTTCTGACAATAGATATGGTGTTTATAGCAAAACCATTCCTTCAACAATTATTTGCCATCAAATTAATTTACAACATAAGATTGTCTTTGTTAAAAAGCAAATAAATAAAGTCCATTTTAGTTTACTAAAAAAATTTACAGAAATATGGGTGCCTGATTTTGAAAATGAATTGGCGATAGCATCAAATATTTCTAGTTTAGAATTTAAGAATGAATCAATTTTTAGAAAGTTAAAATATATTGGATTGTTATCTAGAATGAAAAAAAACAAACTAGATTTAAACAAAAAATTTATTTCCATAATTCTTTCTGGACCAGAACCTCAAAGAACTATTTTAGAAGAGAAATTACTGAATGAAATTTCTACAATAAATGAGAATTTTATATTAGTTAGAGGAACAGAAATATTTGAAAATTCAATTCAAGAAAAACCAAATTTAAAAGTATATTCTCTATTAAAAACAGAAGAATTAAATGCATTAATTAATCAATCAAAAATAGTTGTTTGCAGAGCTGGGTATAGTTCTATAATGGATTTATTAAAACTAGAAAAACCAGCAATTCTAATTCCAACTCCAGGGCAAACCGAACAAGAATATTTAGCGACTCATTTAAAAAATAAAAATTGGTTTTATAGCCACCCTCAAGAAAAATTAAACCTTAAAGAAGCATTATTAAAAAGCCAAAATTATTCTCTACCAAAAGAAAAGTTTTCACAAAATAAATTAGAAAAAACGCTCGCTAATTTTCTTTCTTTATAATAGTAGCTGTTGCTTGTGCTGAAGGCATTACCAAAATGTCATGAATATTAACATGAGCTGGTCTTGAAACTACAAATTGTATTACTTCTGCGATATCTTGTGCATAAAGTGGCACAAATCCATTATAAGTTTCGTCTGCTGTCTTACTATCTCCTTTAAATCTTACAGTAGAAAACTCTGTATCAACCATTCCTGGAGCTACAGAACTAACTTTAATATTGTATTTCAATAGATCTATTTGCATAGCTTTTGTAATGGCATCTACTGCGTGTTTAGTGGCACAGTACACATTTCCGTTTGCATAAACTTCTTTTGCAGCAATAGAAGAAATATTAATTATTTGACCAGCATTTTTTGCTTTCATTAAAGGTAAAACAGCTCTAGAAACATACAATAAACCTTTCACATTTGTATCAATCATGGTTTCCCAATCTTGCATATCACTTTCGTCTATTGTTTCTCTTCCTAACGCTAAACCAGCATTATTTAAAAGTACATCAATTTTCTTAAAATTTTCAGGAATTGAATTAATAGCATTTTCTGTTGCAAGCCTATCTTGAACATTAAAATTAAGGATATGAATTTCATTTTGATATTCATCAGATAGTCTAGTAGCAACTTCTTCTAACCTTTCTTTTCTTCTACCAGTTAAAATTAATCTACAACCTTCTTTTGCAAATATTTCTGCACTAGCTTTTCCTATGCCAGAAGTGGCACCTGTTATTAATATAGTTTTCATATGGTAAAGGTAAAAGATGTTAAAGAAAAGTATTCAAAAAATCGTTAAAATTTTTAAGCTTATATTTGCAAAACCAACCACAAAAAAACTATACAATGAATGATGTTTTTAAAATAAAATTTTCTAAAGAAAAAGATGCAGAATTTGTAAGAGAATTGAAATTGAGAGTTAATAATTATTTTCAAGAAAAAGGAATTACAAGATTTGCAAACCCTGCCATGGTTGTAAAAACAATTACGTTCTTTGCTATGTTGTTTATACCTTATTTTTTAATGATTTTCGGGATAATTACCAATTTTTGGTTAGTTATGATTTTTTGGGTAATAATAGGATTGGCTGTAGCAGGAATAGGAATGTCTGTAATGCATGATGCTAATCATGGGGCATATTCTAAGCACAAATTTGTTAATAAACTTCTAGGGAGAACCATTGATTTAGTTGGCGGAAATGCTACAAATTGGAAAATCCAACATAATTTATTACACCATACTTTTACTAATTTAAATCATGTAGATGGCGATATTGATGCTGGTGCATTAATGCGTTTTAATAAAGATCAAAAAAGATATAGTTTTCATAAGTTTCAGCATATTTATGCCTGGGCTTTGTATGGTGTAATGACTATTCAATGGATGACCTATAAAGATTTTTTTCAAATGCTAAGATTTAGAAAAGAGAACTTAGATAAATCTGTAAAAAGAGTATTTTGGAAAGAATATTCTATTATGGTTTTTGCCAAGGTATTTTACTATACTTACATGGTTGTAATTCCTTTAATTGTTCTACCATTTGCTTGGTGGCAAATAGTTTTCTTCATACTTTTAATGCAATTTACGACAGGTTTTACATTAGCTACAACATTTCAACTAGCACATGTAATGCCAGAAACAGTTTTCCCCGAATTAAATGAGAAGTTTACCATGGAAGAAAACTGGGTGGTTCATCAATTACAAACTACTTCAGATTTTGCGCAAAACAGTAAATTAATTTCTTGGTATATTGGGGGTTTAAACTTTCAAGTTGAGCATCATTTGTTTCCAAATATTTGCCACATTCATTATAAGAAAATTGCCAAAATTGTGGAAGAAACAGCCAAAGATTACAACATTGTATACAATAACATTCCTACAATGTTTGGCGCATTAGCAAGTCATGCTAAGCTACTTAAGGACCTTGGTAAAAAAGAAATAGCAATAGCTTAATCCCGTAAAATTACCATTTCTTTATCTTTGAAATATACAATAAAATGACACAATTAACAGACGGAGACATTGCTCCTAGTTTTACTGCTAAAATAGAAGACGGTTCAGAAATTTCATTACAAGGGTTTAAGGGAAAAAAGAAAATATTATATTTTTACCCAAAAGATAGCACTCCTGGTTGCACCGCAAATGCGTGTAATTTTAGAGACAACTATGACTTGTTAACTAAAAAAGGATTTGTAGTAATAGGTGTAAGTATTCAAGGAGAGACTTCTCATAATAAATTTATTACAAAAAACGAATTACCTTTTCACTTGGTAGTAGATGAAGACAAAAAACTTCACGAAGCTTATGGCGTATGGGGGTTAAAAAACCTTTATGGAAGAGAATATATGGGATGCCTGAGAACTACTTTTATAATTGATGAAAATAATTTTTTACTTCATGTTATTGCAAAAGTGAAAACGAAAGATGCGACAAATCAAATTTTAGGATTGATGGAAATGGCAGAATAATTTTTTTATTCGAAACTTATTCGTTACTTTGAACTAAATAAAATTAATACCATGAATAGAAAATTACTATATGCGTTATTTATTACGCCTTTATTTGTTTTAGCTTTTTATAATACGGCATATTCCTACAAAAATGCTGCACCAGCTCAACAGACTGGTGGTATTGATGAACCATCTTGCGGTTCGTCTACAACTAGCTGCCATTTTAGTAGCAATTGTGGCCCAAATGGGATTTCTACTTTAGGAGAATTAAATTATGATATTTCTTTAAGCGCAAACGGAACACAGCTAGATGCTAATTTTTATTATACGCCTGAAACGGTTTATGATATGGTTTTTACTATAAATAGACCAACTGCACGAAATGGGTTTTCGCTTATGGCAGTAGATTTAAATGATAACTACGTAGGTTCGTTAAGTGTAGAATTGGGTTCTGAAGCAGTAATAAATTCTAGCAATTCTAATTATGTAGGCCACACAAATACTTTAGGTGTAAGTGAATGGTTTTTTAAATGGCAAGCACCAGCTGTGAATACTGGCAATGTAAAATTTTATGCTTCGGCAAATAAAGGAAGTAATGGAACTGGTTCTGTTGAAGGGGGGAATGTAACACCTTGTTCTGATACTATTATTCCAGTAGTTTTTGAAATTAAAGAATTTGAAGAACAAGATACTATTTTAGGAATAAATATGCTTTCTTTATTGAAAGACATGGCGGTGTTAAACAATCCAATTTTAAACAATCAAGTTGTTATAGAAACAATAGTTAAACAACCCAAAACATACTTTATTTCTATTTTTGATTTGTCTGGAAAAAGAATCGCCTACCATGAACAAACACTACATACTGGTATTAAAACTTTAGAAATTTCTTTAAGACAAAAAGGAATTTTTATTATGAATGTTTCTACAAATAAAAATGAAGCTGCTAACTATAAAATATTAAACTAATGGAAGAATTAACCGGAAATATTGAAACTATATTAATCTTATTTTTCTTAATTGTAACTTTTTTACAATCAGGCATGGATAAAATTTTAGACTGGAATGGAAATTTAGGGTTTATAAAAGAGCACTTTAAAGATTCTCCATTGAAAAACATGGTTCCTTTATTACTGGGGCAAATCTTACTTATGGAAATAGCTACAGGAATTTTAATGCTTATAGGTGTTTTTCAACTAGCAACTTCAGGGACACAAGAAATGGCTTTCTATAGTTTAGTACTTTCTGCATTAAGTTTAATTTTTCTTTTAATTGGTCAACGATTAGCAAAAGACTATGCAGGCGCAATGACTTTAGCGGTTTATTTCACGATAAATATTCTAGGGTTTTTGACTTTATCTTAAAAGATTTCTAGCAAAAAAATAGTAAAGTGGTTTCTATAGTCATGCCTACAAAAAATGCTGACAAGCATATTACTGAATGTTTAACTTCGATAATAAACCAAAATTTTACAGATTGGGAGTTGTTAGTTGTAAATGATCATTCTACAGATTCTACTAGAAATATTTTAAAAGAATTTTCTGCTAAAGAACAGCGAATTACTTTTTTCGATAATGAGGGAAAAGGGATTATTAAAGCTTTGCAATTAGCCTATAAAAATTCTTCCGGCGAGTATATTACCAGAATGGATTCTGATGATATAATGCCTAATAATAAGTTAGCTTTAATGTGTAATTCGTTACAAAAAAACCCCAATTCTTTAATAACGGGCTATGTAAGATATATTTCTGACAATGAGCTAAAAGCGGGTTATTTGTATTATCAAAATTGGTTGAATGGCTTAGTGGATAACAATTCACATTATACTGAAATTTATAAAGAATGTGTCATTCCTTCTCCTTGTTGGATGATAAGTAGAGAAATATTCGAAAAGTGTGGGGCATTTCACGCAGAAACTTATCCAGAAGATTATGATTTAACCTTTAGGTTTTATAAAAACAAAACACCTATTGTTTCTTTAAAAGAAGAATTACATATTTGGAGAGATCATCAAGAACGAGCGTCTAGAAATGACGATAATTATTCTGACAATTCATTTGTAGACATTAAGCTGTATTATTTTTTAAAATTAGATCTTGATACAACAAAAAAATTAGTTCTATGGGGTGCCGGGAAAAAAGCAAAAACCCTTGCTAGGTTATTGCTTGAAAATAACATTCATTTTGAATGGGCTTGTAATAATCCTAACAAAATTGGACATACCGTTTACGATATTAAAATGTTAGACATACAGAAAGTTTTTAGTGTAAATAAGCAGTATCAAATCATTATTATGGTTGCCAATAAAGAAGAACAAAAAGAGATAAA